>Ga0099822_1000158_pt1 | contig 48091 bp, 30 predicted proteins | sample CowpeawhiteBW_FD_76839 | JGI IMG/M metagenome (GOLD analysis project Ga0099822, IMG submission 76839) | Root nodule microbial communities of legume samples collected from California USA - Cow pea white BW | ecosystem: Host-associated > Plants > Roots > Nodule | place: USA: California | collected... | reverse complement strand
ATATATATATATATATATATATATATATTATAATATTATATATAATTAATATTTATTTTTTAATAATAACTACAATAATGTTATTATTATAATAATTATATTATTATTATTTATTATTATTGAGAAATAAAAATTAATATAAATATGGTTTTGTAATATGTTATATGTAATTTTTTTAAAATAAATTAATTATATAAAATGAAATAAATTTAAATAGAACTAAGATATTTTTTGTTTATTAAATTAAATAGTGTATATTATAAATCATTTCAAATTATTATTGAAAATATTAATACATTATTTCAAGTTATTAACATATATTAATAAACTATTATTTTTAATTTAATTTTTTTTCTTTATTTTAATATTATTTTTCATAGTGTAAAATGTTAATCATAAAATTTAATCTACTAAAAATAAAATATTATTAAAATTTACCGATCACATTATACATAAACTTACTTTCCACTTATATATTCTCAAATTATATATTCTCAAATCATCATATTTTTTCCTCGATTCAAACGACCTCAATTTTTTATAAAAATTTTCAAAATTTTTAAATGAATGAATTATTTTCTTGAATTGATTATCTAAATATACCATAAAGTTAATAAAAATAATTCGAAAAGAAAATATGAAAAAAATGAAAAGATTTGAGTCATAAAAATTATAAACTTGACGGAGGAGTTTAAATTATAAATGAGACAATTAAAGAATATTCAAAATATTTGTCAAATAATTGAATTTTACTAACAAGATTGGTAAAAGAATCTTTAAAAAAATTATGGTGATTATTCACTCTTTCACACTCTTAAACAACTCTTTAATATCCCACTCTCTTATATTTATTAGTTTCTTTTTTCTTGTGTATGTGTAGGAAATTTTCGTGACTGTATACCCTACATAAGTTCTTACATGTTTAATACATATAATAATTAGTATTATATAATAAAATATAGATTATAATTATATATTAATTATATGGATATTAATATATATATATATATATATATATATAATAACACTTTATACATATAATACGTTAGTTTTAATTATATAATAATAATTAATATTATTATTTAAATAAATATCTTTTGTAAATAGATTGATTATATAAAATAAAATAAATTTAAATAGACGTGGAGATATAAATTAAATAGTCTATATTATAAATTATTTTAAGTTATCATCGAAAATAATAATAATTTATTTTAGTTTATTAATGATATTAATAAATTATATTTTTCTAATTTTAAATAATATTTTTAATTTTATTTTAATATCATTTCTTCTATTTACATTGAATAGTAAAATGATAATCATACAATTTACTCTTTTAAAAATTATAATTTATTAAATTTTATCAATCACATCATATCCAAATTTTTCACTCATATTCATTCAAATCATACCATTTTTCCCTTAATTCAAACAACTTTATCTTTACCTACAAATCAACACAAATCCACTCTCTCAAATCCATACTCCAATCCAAACACATCGGTGATTATTCTCCGTAACCCAATGAAATTAACAAATACAATGGGTGATAAAAGTAATATATATATAAACTCTTAAAGACTAACAAAATAGCAAAAGTTACACGGATAAACTGCAGAAAAATTACAAATAAAATGAAATAAGAGACTAAAAGTTTCCAAGATGGAAAAAATCAGAGAAAGACAATTAGAATCATTCCTTCCCTGCATTGTCTCCCCTCCAATGAACTTTAATATTACTTACCAAAGACCAATCGTACTCGCTCATCCTTGTGTTTGTTATTTTGGGAAAACTGAGTCTTTTTATCTCCTTTCCTAATGCGTCAGATCAATACCCACTTCTCCATCTCCAGTTATCTCAATTTTCGCCTCATTTACCCTTCTTTGCATCTCTTCAATAAGCTTGCTTCCATATGAGATTGGCATACTCCGGATGATCAACAAAAGGATTCCGATTATGCTGATAAATTTTGCAGATCCTCTCATTTCTCAGTTTTTCTTCTCTTGAAGGTGGATCAACCTCATTCCATTTTAATAAAGTGGAAAGGAGTCCCATCTCTCTGTTTTCTGCATACAATATTGTTTTCATTAAGTTGTCATCATTTTCCCCTTAAACATTATCAACGGGAAGACTAATAATTTGAGGATTATTACGAAAGGCATGCATATTCTCCCTAAGGGCTTGTGCCAAAATTCCAAATATATTGTGAATGAGAACTTCAATAGCCAAAGTGTTGAAGTTCAACATACCAATGTTAGGGGTATCCGAGAGTCGAAGACCTGGACTTCCCCTTGGTTGCTGAAACCCATAACAGACTGCCATGTACATTAATGCCCTTGCTATATCCCCTCTAACCTGAGATTAGTTTAACTTCAGCAAATTTTATCATTCACAGTTGTCCAAATGAAGAAACATAAAATCTAATCACAAATAGATGGAGTACAATATCAAGACATTTATCATACTAATAAATCACACAACCACTAATAACACCACACCGATCCAGAATTTCAAATTCTTAAAATAACTCATGATAAAGTTAGAGTAACTTTTAAGAACTACTCTAGAATTGCCGCTATAAGAACTACCGAGCAAGATATTCATAAAATTTGAAGCAAGATCAAATACCAATTATGAAGGTCTGAAAATGATAATTTAAAACGAGGACAGAAAGTAAGACCTGCATAGGTGGTGCCCAGCTCTGCCTGTCTGTTTCAGTGTCGAAAGCAGCTTCTTTGTTAGCTGGCCTCAAACATTTGGTTGAGCTAGTAACGCATTCACCGTAGTACTTGTTCCCCCTTGATGAATTGACTGAGAGATACTTAGTACATCAGCAACTGAAATTGCAATCTTGACTTGTATGTAAATCATGGAGCAGTGGCTTTCCTTACCATTTACATCAGCAGGGCGAATGTTATGTAAGTCAGTCAAAGATGAACCTTTGGTCAGCCCATAAGAACGAGGCCATAGATGTTCCCCTGTGAAACAAAATTTCATCACTAAGTTTCTTATTGAGAAGTTGAGCACTTTGCTACTTGGTTAATGGCCTAACTAAGGGTATCATCTTTCCGTATTTAAACGCATTGCATACATGAGCACAGAATGACCATGTTAGAAAACTAGCAAAAAAGCAAATGTAGAAAAGTTTATGATAGTAAAGGATAGCGAGAAACTAACATTCAAATCACGGTAAGTCTAACAAGTTGATTAGTTGACTCACTGTTCCATCCCTCTGGTTTTCCTGATAACCGTTTTGGGACAACTCTCAGGGAGTAAATTTCAACTCTGCACATCGTGATCATTAATTAGTTACATAAAAACAAGCTTAGGCAATTTAAAAGCCGTGACAAGTCTATACATTTCAGACGAAGCTTCTGGGTTATTAACATCAGCAGCATCAAGAACCTTAAGGGCCTCCCACACCTGTTTCTACACAAACATTTCAGTTCAACTTGAAGATTCCAGATACCACCACAACAGTTCAGGGAAGTATACAAGTTGCACAAGATTTAAATAAAAATGGACAAAACAAAACGTGTATATTTAAAAACCCCCAGTGACCTCTCGGTAGGACAGGGAATGGTGTGGGGCAATGATGCTATTCAATTGTCCCTTGAGTGCTTCACCAGTTAATCCTAAATTCTTCACGGGAGTATAGTAATTGCTAATGTCCTCACAGGGATAAGTAGAGGGAGTTGGATAATCAGATGCTGCAGCAGCAGCCAGATTGAGAGATAGCAAGTAAAAGGAAACAAGTCTAGAAAGCCATTTCCACAACATATCAAAACATGTAGGCCAAATTCCTTCCCTTAAGGTCCTGAAGAAAAGGGAATAGTTCTTAGCTTCACATATCACAACCATGACAACATGGATCATTAGCCGGCATCGTAAAACGTAAACACAGACACACACCTGTCGTTGATGCTGCCATAAATTGCAATCGGAGGTTTCTGACGGCTTGAACTGACGACCCAATTGCGGCGGCGGCGCGGCGGCACGGGTCCGGCGGGTATGTGAAGTGTCGGGAAATGGCGGCGGCATGAAAAGAATGGGGTTGGGATCAGCTCCGTTGTGCCTAACCTCATTTGAAACGAGGGAATAAACTATTATCCACATCACAATAGATATGATATCAACTTTCTTTATTCTAGAACTAGTGAAGACACATAATTTTCCGTAAAAAAGAATAATCACTTAACTTTTTTAACTTTGTCAAAAAGTATCAAATGAATATACCTTGGCATGCGAAAAGTAAGTAAAATTGTGAAGATTTGATGATTTTTTTTAGGACAATGGTATTTTTCCATCTAATTTTTTTTACATCTACTTGATACTATTTTTTTTTTACTATTTTACACTTGTTTTTTTAAATGTCAAGCAACTTTTTTTTTTTTATAATTTTATGGTGTATAGTTAAAGGAGTCATTCTTTTTGCCTGAACACTCAGTCTGCTTAGTCAAACCGTTTATAAATTTATACGTTGAATCTTTAATAAAATAATAACTAATATTTTTAGTAGAATATATATATATATATAATAAATAGTCTTATGTTGGTATGTTATTTTCGAAGAGTAGCTTTAATTTTATTACGTAACTTTCGTGCAAGTCATTTATCTTTTTAAGTGACCTAATTAATATATTTGTTAAAAACATGCATGCGTTGATTTCCAAGCCATATAAAAGTAATTAAAGAATCGTAAAGAATGTTGACCAACAGATTATTCCAATTTAACTGTCTGGTTTGAATTGAATAGGCGAAAATTTTATCAATGCTATTTATAATAGTCTTAATAAGTTTAAATAAAATTAGATTTAAAATGCATATAATAGACCCTAAAAAAAATAATAATTAATTAAAGAGAGTAACTCCAATTAGACAGCACAGAATGTCTATTTGAATTTATTTAAAACCAGTAACTGGTTGAATAATTGATAAACCATTAAATAAGAACATTATTATTGTTAAGGGGAGGAGTAAATAGAAAAGAGGAGGGTGGTGGTGAATGAGAGAGGTGAGAATGAATGAGTGAAAGTGACAAGAGGAGTTATTTAGAAGAGGAGAGAGAGAGGGAAATCCAAAAGAAAACACACAGAAGCAAACAAAGCACCACATCATACATACGAACAGAGTACTTGAGGTATTAGCAGCGATACGGTACCAGGGGGGCCTTGTGGAATGTAGCAACACGAGACGCTTGGCACTCGCATAAACCAACGTGTTATGGATTTCGGTGCCTCTTTCTTTTCCAATTAAATAAACCCCTTTTCTTCATATATATCCTTCTCTTCCTCTACCTGTTCTTTCAAATAAACTACTATTAATCTCTTATTCTATGCCTCATTTCTCTGTTCACTTCACACATGGGTTGGTGGCATAAGATCACAAAAACTTGGATTGCACTCTCTGCTCGTATCAAGCTTCGCAAATCAAGTGGGTCCTTTCTACCCTTCTATCTTTCTCTTTCAAATATTCATTCTTTATGCTTCTGATTATGTCTATAACTGGGTTTATCTTTATAACAGGGATTTCCGGTGGCCGAGTTGGTGGAACCGGTGAATACACCGGTGATTGTGGGGGAATCAGTGGTGGGTTGTTGAAGCTTCGTGATGATGTGCAAATGTGTGGGTACAGAGATGTTGAGGTGATGTGGAACATGTTGAACGTGAGTCTTCAGCATGACCAAATGGAAGCGGCGAGAAGCTCCAACAACGCAGAATTTCGCAAGCGTGGGTGCAAGCAGAGATCTATTTCCAGGGTTTTGTTCTGGACTAGCCATTCAGTAAATTGAATGAATGATCAAGTTTTGGAAAAGAATTCATGTGAATGTATTGTACATGCCAAACCCAATGAATGAAACCTTATTTCATAATTATGTAAATAATAGAAGAAGTTTCTGTTCTGGTATGTTATATACTGTGCATGTAACCCCTCAATTTGTTGCCAACTAGGAACCGCTATGTGAAGATGTAGTGTTTTGTTTCAACTTTTCTTCACAGGTAACAGAGATAAACACGACTTAAAATCTGTAACTGAAGTTCTGCATTGGGTATAGTGACAGGTTTGAATGGAAGGAGTGGTGAGGTTGCATCAATTGATGATCAATCGGTGTCACGATACAATGCATTTGAAGTATTTGATGGTGGTTTTCACTGATTTTTGTGACGTGCATTGGTTGAAGTGTTTTGAGTAGTAGTTATTAGCCGAACAGAGGGAATATATAGAGATTGAAGAGTTGAATTTGCGGCTTTTCTTTAGGACTTGCCATAATAATTCTTCAATCACATCTCAGCATAGTTGCACGCATTGCGGATCTAGCTAAAAGTAATCGGTTTCCTTTTGTCTCCATGTACGGAAGAAATTATTGTTAGTGTGGTTGGAAATATGTAGGGCCACAAAGAATGATTAAATCTTAGGCTATAAAATGGAATTATCGAATAGTATAGTTTTAAGTTTATTGAATTTAATAACATTTTTTTAAAGTGATATCTACTATTATCCAAGAGCACTAGTATTTACGCGGCGTGTCCATTTTCATCATTATCACCACCTACGTGAGCAAAAATATAATATTCATATTAACAAAGGTCAATTATATTATTATTTGCAACAACAAAAAGTAAATAATAAAATAGATAAAGTTAATTATATAAGGTAAACCCATAAAAATGTTTATGTCAATATTTAAATTTTTCAAGCTCTCATGAATACTATAACAATTTTTTAAGCATATTCAATACGAAAGAACAAATTGTTCACATTTAATAATATATTTTATCTAAATTAGATTGTAATTATCAATTACTTTTATTTAATTAAGTTGAACTGATTATGCCAAAAATTTACAATTTTAGTGTTTCTTCTAAAACATATTTGAATAAATCAATGTAATAGACCTAACCAGCTTTTTCTAAAGATCCTTTTATTTAAATAGTTAAAAGATCTTAACTTGACTTTTGTAATAAATAAATAGATCAAACCAGACCAAAGAGTTTCTTAAAATCATCATTCAAACTACATTTAAGTTTAGTTTTTGGGATAGTGGGCCGATCCGTAAATGGGCCGAAGGAGTGAAGAAAAAGCCCAAAATTGGTCTCCCACGAAAGCATTTTTTCAGTAGCAGCTTGGAGCGAGTGTTGTTATTCGGGGGTGGAGAAAGAGTGTTGGGAAGGAAGTAGTAGCAATTAGCGATGGCGTACCTGAGCATGGGAGAAGCTCACAGAAGGATAACAGAGTATCTGAGTCGCTTTTCCGACGCTGTTTCGTCGCAAGATGGAAGTTCGTTCAAGTCTCTCTTTGCTCTCTCCTCCAATTCCCCTTACCTTCTCTCTCTCGCCGACGCTCTCAACCTCTTCCAAGACGCCAATAGACTCATCAAACAATCGGAAAACTATTCTCAGTTCGCCGACATCCTCGTTCCCCTCTTCCGATCCCTCCAAAACTACCGTCAGAACAACTTGCTCGAAGCCTACAACGCTTTCGAAAAAACCGCCAAGTAACTTTACTTTCCCCCCCTTGTTTTTTTCTCCTTCTTCTTCTTATTGTTATTTGAATTGTTTCAATTGAGTTTACTTCTTTCCTGTGTTTAAATTGGAACCTTGGAGTTCAGTGCGTTTATCCAGGAGTTTCGCAATTGGGAATCCGCGTGGGCTTTGGAAGCTTTGTACGTCATTGTTTACGATATTAGGGTTCTTGCGGAGAAGGTAATTTTTATACTTAGCTGTGATATTTTCTCTTTATGTGGAAGTTTGGTTGGGTCTGTGATTTTTTTTTTCTTTTAATTTTAGGCTGATAAAGAATTGGCTTCCAATGGGAAGTCTCCTGAGAAGTTGAAAGGCGCTGGTTCCGTCCTTATGAAAGTTTTTGGCACCCTTGCGGTATGTGATTGTTTCCGTCAACTCATTTTCATTTGAAATCCAGTTATTTTTTTCAAATTTAGTTTGGAATCGATAATTTCAAATCCAATTTTGTGTCATAGACGCCCTTACTAAACAGGCGCAAATGATGCAAATGATTATTGCAGCTAGGTTTAGTATCTGACTCTCTCTCTCTCTCTCTCTTGCTTCGAAGCCAATAAATATGCTGTGGATTTTATATCTTCCGGAAACTTAGATATAGAAGATAAACACTAACCGTAACCAACATACGTGTTTTCGTAAAAAAAGTAGTATTTTTGTTACTGATAATTTGTCATAATTCACTTTCTTGTCTATTAGAACTAGGTGGAAGAGGAGATAATGGGATTAACACTCATCAAACACGTGATATTTAGCCGTAGAGAACATCCAAATTAAACATAAAAAATGTTTATTATAGATTTCCACTTTATTGTAGTATTATATTTGGCCAACTTAGAACCTAATTGTTCGTGTAGCACTTACGACGAATTTTTTCTGCTGTGTCTGCGTATTCTTCTAGTGTTCTGCATACTTTGGAAGAAAGCCTACATTCCGTCCAAGGAAAAAAAATTGTCCATGCTTTGTGTCTTCGATCTACTTCTATGTTAATTGATTGCTGACTGCTTCAAGTGATTGTGTGGAATTTTGCTTTCATATCATAGGTATTATACTAAATCATAACTCAATTCCATTCCAGGGAAAAGGCTCTAAGCGTGTTGGAGCGTTATATGTAACTTGTCAATTATTCAAGATTTACTTTAAGGTATTTGTTGCTGCTTTTTCTTCCCTTTTTAATGGTTCATACTTTCATAGTTTATGATCTCATTTGTTGATATGCAATGGCACTAATATGAACTTGTATATTGGAGTAATCATATGTGTGACATGTCCAATGGGATCAGGGGCTCGGACAGGGATGACATGAGATTTGTGGTTGAAAATTGAAATTAGAGTTTGATTTTTATTCTGTGAATGTCTTGCAGCTTGGCACAGTCCACCTTTGTCGTAGCGTAATAAGAAGCATTGAAACTGCACGTATATTTGATTTTGAGGAATTTCCCAAAAGAGACAAGGTTAGAAATGAGTTAATTTGTATGGGTTTAATTTTTATGCTATGTTAGTTTGAAGATTTTTGTACTAGCAACCATTTAAAAATTATTTTAGGTACGTAATTCAAAATAAGTGTGCAAAAGTCAAGTCAATAACTCTACCATGCACTTACAACCTATGATTGGATTGGATGACATAATTTTATACACGTAGTGTATTTTGATTAAATTCAATTTATTATACACATAATTTCTGATTATCTATCTTTGTGATGTATTTCAGGTTACTTACATGTACTATACAGGTCGTCTTGAAGTTTTCAATGAAAATTTTTCTGCTGTAAGTAATCAATATTTCTCTTAATTCAACTTATGACCTGCTTGTTTACTATGTTTGGACACATTCTTTAATGTGTGCTCTGTAATTTTGGGTAACTGTACCTTGTTCACATTCCTTCTTAGTTGATGCACTTTCAATAGAAAGCTGTTTTCCTAAATAGTTGCAAGCAAAACTGAATTGAAACATACTTGTTTTAAGTTATTATCATTACTAATTTTTTTGAAGGATATTACCCCAGTCTTGTATCAGCCTAATAAAGAAAAAAGGGGACAAAATAGTAAAACAACCACATTGTCACTATTTTCAACTTATTAACATTTGGATAATTGAAAATAACACTTTAGGTAATTTAATAAAAGAATTGAAGAGTTAAGCACTATAATGAACACATTTTCTTTCATAAACAAAATTAAAAGTAAATGTACTTGCTTGTATGCTGATTGTTGTTGTTATTCTCTCACGGGTGTTTCATCTCCAATTTTCCCTGAATTGTATTTATCCAGCCGTGCAACGGCAAAGAACATTGAAAAATATAACCTTTGAAATTTTATTAAATTATTTATACAGTTTATACTTTTAATTTGACAGGCTGATTATAAATTATCGTATGCCTTGAAGTATTGCAATCCTCAAAGTACAGCCAATATAAGGTTTGGTTCAGGTGTGCCAACTGTTTGCATGAAATGATTAATGAGTTGGTTGTATGTATATATTTTACTTTATACTTATACATGCACTATAAATATGTCTATTTTTGTGGACACATCAACCACCAAGCTTTAAAATTGTTTGTGCATTCTCTTAGAAATAGTTTATTAACACAATTTTTCTCATATAATTTATCTGTCAAATACTGTTGTTTTTACTAAGCCAATAAAAGAAATATCTGAATAAGTTAAATGAATAGGTACCTGTTAGAGGTTGAATAGCTTTGGTTGATAAAAAATTTCATCTCATAGTTAAAGGAATGTAAAAAAAGAAAGCCATATAAACTATCTTTTCGAGTATAAGGTGTGTGACTTAATGTTTTTTGGGCATAGGATGATACTGAAACATCTAATTCCAGTGAAGCTTTCGATTGGTATATTACCTAAAAGCAGTCTCTTGGAGAAGTACAATCTACTTGAGGTATGTCAGGTGCTTTCTTGAGGATTTTTACTTTTCATCTTTCTCTGTGTTACTATAAATACTTTTGTCTTATTTTTATTGATTGTAAACCTTTTAGATGCGATAGGTGTCAAATCTGTTACGTTTCCTTATAAGCCATAACCCTTGGGGCTTGTTTGAATACAACTATTTCATTAAGACTTGTAGTAGAAGAAATAAGAAAAGAAAAGTGAAAATAGTTTCTACATAAATTAATTTGCAGAAACTTTCTTATTTTAACTTAGTTGAGAGTAAAAAGATAATGTAAAATTGAGGGCTTAAGAAATACCTCTTGTGATCTTCTATTTATAATGATAAAAACTGATACAATGGAAGATGAAAGATCTAAAGACTACCCTAGATTCCTAGTTACAACTCACAGAATGCACTAGACTCTTAGGTACAAGACTAGGTGATAATCATGATTACAGCGGATAAATGATTCCCAATGCACTATTTATTACTTATTTCAACATTTCCCCTCAAGTTGGAGCATATAAATTGTATGACCCAAGCTTGGAATAGATAAACTCAATCCAAGTCTCTTAAGAACTTGGTCAGCACATTTGCAAGCTGGTCATTTGATCCGACAAACATAGTACAAACTTTTTTAGACAACACTTTTCTCGGATGAGACAATAGATGTGGGAGCCCTGACTTAGAACAAGATGCACTATGACACAACCAACAACTAAAAGAATTGGATAACTGATTATAATAGACTTCAAGAGTGTGCTATCAAAATCAAAAGCACAATGAAGTCCAAATAACTCCATTGGCAAAGACAATTTGAGCACAAACTGCAAAGTAGACATCTAGCTTTGAAAAAAATATTTGGAGATGTTTCAGTGACAAACGTTACTGGCATATGACAATGGCCAGCAGACATCAAACTTGGCTGGCAGCAGCCAGAGGCCAATAAACAACCAACAAAAACTTTGGAGAATAATATTACATGGTGGTGCACAACCGCATAACTTCAATTAGGATGATTTTGTCAAAGAAGACCGCCATCAACAACATATGGCGGCCAGTAGTGGTGAACAGTGACAGAGTGTTGCAGACTAGATTTCCATCAACAACAAATGGCAGCTAATAGTGGCGGACAACGATAAATTGCGACGGACAAGATTGCCATCAACAACAGATGGTGGTCAACTGTGACCGACAACAATAAACTATGGCCGACAAGAAGATTATCATCGATGATCTGCGTGGACAATGGCAAATAGATGATACTTTTATGGAAAAGGACATGACAGACACCATATGCCTAGCAGCGGAAGACGAATGGCGTGATTGGCAAAATTCCAGCAGAAGACAAATAGTACCTAGTTGGAATTGAACCACTAAAAATGATTGAGACAAATAAGCTATTCCTTGCACGCTATGAGTAACCTTCAACCCATAACTTTGGTTGTGAAATTCCTTGGCAACTGATCTAGATAGTTGGTAGCAAGATAAGCCAAATCCAAAGTGCTGGACAATTGTGCTATTAAGGAAACAAGTTCTCGTCCAATAGGGATGTCAATATCTCTAGATTTGTGATGGGGTTCTTCACTTGGAGAGTTCACATGCAAAGATGCACATAGCATGTGGAGCTAGTTCGACTCTCTTCCCAAAGTTTAATTTTAACTTATCCACATACTAATTTGAGCTCAAAGAATTTCCTTTTTTCATTTTCCTTATTATCTTCTTTTATTTGTGCTTCTCGATAAATTTATTGATTAATGACTAGGCTAACCCTGCTCAGACAAGTCAAAATGAAATAAATGAAATTGATTATGATTGAGTGTAAGTTTGCTGGCCATATACCCCTTTAAGTTCCTGATTGGAACTCATCTTTTTATAGGATTTTTTTTTAATAAACATACTTTGTAATAGAATAATTTATATTCAAAATATGATCATCCTGGTACTGATGATGGTTATTATGTTTATGCTTCTGCCACAATTAGTAATAACATATGGTATACCCGTTTGTTAGAATTTCATGAATCATAACATCTATTTTCAGAATGGTTACTTCTCTAGGAAATTGTCATTTTATTCAAAGGGAAATTTTTGAAAAACATTTCGTTATCATCAAGCTCTGGGAAAAATGTGTAGTGCCTGTTTATATTGTAGAATAATTTTTCTGAGAAGACATGCATCAGCGTTATTGCATTTGGTAGTTGACATTTACAGTATTTACATCTTTATGTGCCTTGAAATGTTAATTTTAGTAGTCTTTTTTACCTTGGACAGTATATTAATATTGTACAAGCTCTAAGAAGGGGTGACCTTCGGCTTCTTCGACGTGCACTCCAAGAGCATGAAGACCGGTATAATTGCCCATCATTCTTTCATTATTGTGATCCGTTGTTCCTATGTTTAATCAAGAGGGCATAATAGAATTCACTTCTTGTAGGTTCTTGAGATCAGGTGTATATCTTGTCCTGGAGAAGTTAGAACTTCAAGTTTACCAGAGATTAGTAAAGAAGATGTAAGAATCCAGTATCACCGTTGCACCCTCTTATACCAAAGCATATTAGGATTAATAAATGACTTGACTATTTACTGAAATCATCATTTTCATTTTATTACTGGGTTGTAACATGGCAGTTACATCATTCAAAAGCAGAAGGACCCAAACAGAGCTCATCAGGTGAAGTTAGAAGTTATTGTTAAAGCGTTAAAATGGCTTGAAATTGATATGGACGTGGATGAGGTAATTTTTTTAAATTCCCTCATTGCTTTCTACTGCTTACAGCTTATTCCTTCAAAAATAAGTGAAGGAAGATATGTTTTTTTAGTAATATTTTGTTTTATGACATGTGGTGCTTTTGCAGGTAGAGTGTATAATGGCGATACTGATATTTAAAAATCTTATGAAAGGTTACTTTGCCCATAAAAGCAAAGTGGTTGTATTGAGCAAGCAAGACCCTTTCCCTAAATTAAATGGAAAGCCTGTCAATGCTTAGGGACAATGTCATTGATGACACTGAAATTCAGAGGGGCGAGGAAGCATGGTAATGACAGAGTGACTTTGTGACAGTTTTTTCAACCGTAAGTTGTTGTATTGAATGTTCGAGAATTCTTCCAAACATTGGATCATCAAAATATCATAGCGCTGCTTCAGCTTTAAAGCAAATCCATCACTATTTTGTTTTGATGCTAGCTCCCACAGATTGAATTGTAGTTTAGCTTCCACTTGTGTACTGCAAAGATGCTATAGGTGGAAATAAACCATTGAAGATATTGACCTCATTGCAATAACCTTTTTTTTTTTTTGCCTGAGGCTATGGATCTATGTTGATACTGGACATATGTTTACATCTCCCAATTTCTTCTCTGTTTTTTAAAACGTTCAGGAGTTATTTTCCTAGGTGTTGCGGTTGTATGTGTTGGATGATACTCCAGTTCTTTTTCCTACTGTAACAAAAAACTAATTTTTTGTCCAAGATCCCATAAAGATATCATGATTCCTTTGATCCACTGATAAAAACATACCAAGATCTTGTTGCAATTGATCGAAGATGTTACTATAATATTATTTTTGGCAGCGTTTGTATTAGGGGTTAGCGATGTGAGCTCATCCGTTCCGATTCGGCTTATTTTCACATTTGGTTGGGATAGACTAGCCAGTGTTTCCCTAACTTCGGGCTAGCAAACTGGCACACATAACTAAAATAAAAAATAAAAAAGCTATTTTTTTAATGTTTAATTTTAAATTTAAGTATCTTAACTAAAGAATTTCTACAAGTGAAATAATTAAAAATAAATAAATATTAATGATTTATTATTTATTATAAGTAAATGAAGAAATGTAGTCAGAAAATATTAAGAGTTAGCCAAGTAATGAAGTGTATAACATTCCATTTAATGGATAAATTTTAATAAACAAAACATCACATAATCATAATATATGAAATAGAGGAATCAAACTTTTACAATTATCCAAAATATATCAAGATAAAAGTACTATAGATATAGAATAATGTTATAAACATGTTTCATAAAACAAAATAGTTTAGTTAAAAGATTGCTCACATGGCAAGAAATTACAAGAGAAAAGCAGTTTTAAAAGGTGCTCAAAACAACGATAACAAAAATGCTTACACTAAAGAGCAACATCTCCGCTATTCGCACGATCACCAGAAGTTTTCACATCTGCTCACACCAACATTAGTGATCATTACAAAAAGAAAAAGTCAAATAAGAAACAGACACAGAGAGAAGGGGTAAGCTAAAGAAAAATATATTTTGATAAATAAGCAAGCACAAAGCGTGATAGCAAACAATAAAAGACTTTGTAGCTCAATCATCCAGATACTGTTGTTTGCACTTGTAGTGGCCTCTACTGCTCTACAGAGCCATTTCCAATGGGTTTCACTCTACCACCATAAGGTTAGTTCAATAATCATCTAAGGTCATTATCTTGCCAAAGACTAGGACTTCATGCTACTCTCACCACTTGAATTAGTCTACTCTATGTGAGTCTGACTGATTCTTTAGAGTGTCAAGAAGCAGTTCTTGAATCCTTATTTCATTACATACACTACAAGAAAACCATCATAAAGTCTCTCAAAGAAATTCATGGAATTACATCAAACATATACCATATACATATTCTCACACATCAATTCTCATCTCATACCAAGCACAACAATTTCAGGTCAAAATATTCCATAATACATGCATAGTCGCATACTTCATGTTTTCTCAAAGAATACAGTCACCCACAAATTAAATAAGAGTATTAAAAACAAGTCTACACCACTCTCGCTTATGCTAGAAGGTCTCGCCCCTCGCTTAAGCCAGAACCTTCTCGTCTAGGCGAGAACTCGAACAACAAGCACAATGCACATCCGCGAGTTCTTGTTTAAGCTAGACTTTTTCGCTTAAGCGAGATTGCTCTCGCTTGGGCGAGAATTCTCGCTTGAGCAACAACTCTCATAAAGATAAAGGAGAGTTCTGCTACTCTCGCTTAGGCTAAAGGATTCTCGCCTGAGCGAGAATAGCAGTTTCTCTCCTACTCCTACATACAATATTAGAAATCCAGCCAAAAAATCATATACAGTATATTTTCACAGAATCACAATCATCATCCAAGCGTTTTAAACACGAAATAGAACCAAAACAAGCAAGATATTTTTAAAACGTGAAAAGCCCTAGCTTCCCTTACCTTGACTGGCGCTAACGTGAGGGGGAGGGGAAGAAAACTCCAAGTGAAAAGCACTAGAAAATCTAAATACAGCTTAAGAAGCTGACATGCAAGAACACAGGGGAAGAAATGAGATCTTGATCGAACTTAGACAGAGATGAAACTTCAAAGACTAAAAATGAAAGAGTGCGAAGTTGGGGTTAACTTACTCAGAAGAAAGGAACGTTCAGTTTGTTCCGACAAGATCTCCACAAAAGTCCCAATTTCACTCTTTGCTTCAAGAAGTGGTGGAAACTAAGTTAGAATATGAGAAAATATGTGGAACAATTGTTGTGAAGGAGTGAGTTTTGAGAGAAAAAGGAGAGGAAGCTAAGTGGAGAAAGTAGAGTGAGAGGAGTTTGAAAGTTCTTTTTTTCTGAAAGTAAAAAAATATGTGGGCTGACTTGGGCCTTTTTAATCAAATCAGGCCAAAAAATTTTAAAACAAAAGTGGGCTTTACGGTGTATATTAAACACATTATATTAACGAAATAATTAATAAAACTATTTAAGTATATTCAATACATGGAAAATTATGTGTAACCAAATATTGAAAAGAATTTGATCAGTCTGGACTATCAATTATATGGGACATGGTTCGCTGGACTTAGGTCCAACTAATGTGATTAATGTCCAACGAAGCTGTACTTTTTTTTACAGCAAGCTACATAATTACATAATAGTCTTTCAAGATATGAAGTGTTATTAACATATGAAGTGTTAAGATCTATTTAAATCTAACTAATAGTATCATAATTATTATTTTTTAACTTAAGCACTTTTTTCGACACATCTTAAAAGACCTCATAACACAGTTTGAACATGAGTAAAAAATAGTAAATCAGTATCTCTTAATTAAACCATTCCTAGATACCATTACCATAAAAAAGTAAGAACAAAACTATAAATTTCCGAAACATTTTTTCCGGTTTTTGTTACAAGATTTAACCAGCTGTTGTGATATATGGTTTTTTAATTAGAACTTTATTATAGGGGATGATGATATTATCATAGGTGTATAAGGAGGGGGTTTCATTGGGGAGATACAACACCAATGAGACCTGAGCCTAACCACATAAGATATTGACACCACTCTCAACCCAAAACCTTAAGGCGATGGGTTTATGGGCCTTGATCATGGTGCTCTACTTTCTCATTTCTGGTCAATGTGGGACTTAGACTCACAATTGAATTCCTAACAGTTAGAAGCTATTACTAGATACATGCCATTGGAATCTTCCATCACTACACCAATCCCAGTGGATTCTGGTACAATTCAAAGTTAAACTTAGAAATAAATGTTTCCTTTATCATTGATTTTATGTAGCACATTAATTGTGTTACAATTAACATTTTAAGGTGATGCAGCAGGGGAAGTAGGGGTAAATTGAAAAGGTCCATGTATTATTGGAAAAGCATGTGGTGACTGACAGACTTTGATACTTGAATTACTGCTATATGACAATTATAGTACGTAAGATGAAGATGGTCCAGCCACTGCACAGAGAAAATTCAATAAGACAAGAACTGCATATGGTGGCCTAAACACACCAAAATGAGACAAATCCTCTTTTCTGGATTCCCGTTTTGGATGAACACTTAAGCAAAAACTACCATAATGCAAAGTCCTGTATACTTTCACAACTTGTGCCACTACCACACGCTCAGTTTCTGGGTTTTCTGTGCTTCTTCAAACAACTTTTATCACTTGGAAGTTAAAGAAACAGACCACTTTATCAAAATCTTCTTCTGAAGCAGAATATAAATCCTTAGCTTCACTATCTCTTTCAAGATTTACATGTCTCGGTTTCTACCCTTTATTCAACCTTACGTGACAATAGTTCTGCCATTCACATTGCCAAAAATCTGACTTTCTATGAGAGAACCAAGCATGGCATAGATATATATTTGTTATGTCTTCTATTTTTATGATTGTTAGGTTTAATTTTACGATTGTTAGGTTTGTTACATCTGCTTTTGCAGTTTTCCCCATTGTATATAAGCCTTTTTGTAGTCTTCTTTTGTAAGCATCTTCTTTCTCAATCAATAATATGAGAAGTTCTCGTTTAAGCAGAAAACGTTGAGGAGATATTTTCTAAGTGTTGCAGCTATATATGATGATACTCGAATTATTTTTCCCACTGTAACAAAAAACTAGTTTTGTGTCGAAGATCCCAGAGAGATATTTAACAAACATTGAAGTCATGATTGGTGTGAGCTACTGATAAAAGCATACCATGATCTTGTTGCAATTGATCGAAGATATTACGACAATATTTTCTTTTCTTGCAGTGTTTGTATTAGGGTTAGCAATGTAAGCTCATCCGTTCCTGTTTGGCTTATTTCACATTTGGATGGGATAGAATAGCGAAAACCGGCACACATAAATTTTAAAAAAGTTAAAAAAAAAAAAAAGTCAGCAGAGCCTTTTTTTTATGTTTAATTTTAAATTTAAGTATCTTATAAAACTAAAGAATTTCTACAGGTAAAATAATTGAAAAAATAAATATTAATAACTTATTGTTTGTGTAAATTAATGAAGAAACATACTGAGAACAAAAAGTAATCAAGTAATAAAGTAGAGGTTAAATATATTATATTAACAAAATAATTATATTCAACACAATGAAAAATTATATGTAACCAAATATTGAAAAGAATTGGAGCAGTCTGAACTATCAGGTTATAGGGTGTTTTCCTGCCCTCCTCTTTTTTCTTCCTACACCTCATAAAACCTGTGATTCCCAAACTTTCTTTCATTAAAATTATAATAAAAAATTTTGCATCTCTACTTTTTAATATTTTTTGGATTAGGTGTTTGGATAGTATTTTTGGATTTGAACAGTGTCTTTTGGAATACTTCATCTGGATTAAATGTTACGAAAATTAATTTCGAAAACAATCGATCTAAAATATAAAAATATTGTCAATGTTCTGAAAAAATATATTTCAACACTCGATCTAAAATGAATGTATTTTTTTGAAATACATAATTTCAAAATTATAATTTTAAATAATAAATATTTCGGAAGGTATAACCATATCTAAAATTACTTTCCGGAATGTTCATCTCGATATGTATCTAAAAAAATTTCGGAACATAAAAAAGAAAACTATTTATTTTAATAATATGTTTTTGAAACCTTATATTGAATAGAGAAATAATTAAATTATAATATATAAAGATAACTAAGTTTACTTGTAAGTGTCTACATATCCTTGTCTTATATATATATATATATATATATATATATATATATATATATATATATATATATTATTTTTATATATTTTTTATATATTTATTATTAATATATATAATATATATATTTTTTTTATATATATATATATATATATATATATATATATATATATATATATATATGTCTAATACTTTAAGATACTTTAGCGATATTTATTAATGAAGCATAAAATTTATGAATTAGTATTATTTTTATAATGACAATAATTTTTATGAATTTTGTTGACAATTAATTTAAAATTACACTATAACAATTATATATTTATCATGTTTTTAAGAATTATTTTACATTTTTTAAATAAACATTATTAGGTATTGTATTATTATTTTCAAAAGAAATGTACCGATATCCGTACATCATAGAAAAAGGTACATATTTTAGGTGAAAAAGGTCAATGTGTTAGTTTTATTACACAATTCCATCACTATAGCATTTCTTAGAGTGATATATTTGAAGTTGGTTGTGTGAATGAGGCAATTTTACGCACACGAACTTATCAGTGCCATTATTGAATAGATAATCTAATTTCTTAAAGGAGGTGAATTTTAAATTTAATTAATGAATATATGAACAAACAGATCATATTTTGATACCTCTTAAACACGTTCCCAACACTTTTTTTTTTTTAAATGTATCATAATTAATTTTTTTAAATTAAGCACTTTTTTCGACACATCTTAAAAGACCTCATAACACAGTTGGAACATGAGTAAAAAGAAGAAGTAAATCATAAAAAGGTAAAAAGAACAAAAAAGATTTTATAAATTTTCGTAACATTTTTTCCGCTTTTTACAACAAGATTTAACTAGCTGTTGAGATATATGGTTTTTTAATTACAATTTTATTATAGAGGATGTTATTATCATAAAACTGTAGCAATTTTGCTTTTATAATATAAATTACATAATTTTAGGTTTAAGCTACTTGTCATTCACATTTTTCTTCATTTTATTCAGATTGTGGGAATCAGACATCACAAAAACAAGGAATAATCCAATTTTTTGTGTGTGCAATAGTTTAATCGCCCAAGGTTAGAACCTATTACTTGATACATACCATTCTAATCTTCCATCACTAGACCAATCCTGGTAAATTATATGATACAGTTCCAAGTTAAACTTACAAAGAATGTTTCTTTTTCCTTTGGAAATATCGCATGAATGTAGCACATTAATTATGTTACGATTCACATTTTATGGTTATGCAGTGGGGGAAGTAGGGGTAAATTCAAAAGATCCATGTATTATTAGAATAATGTGTGAACAGAAGAAAAAGCATGTGGTGACTGACAGGCTTTGATATTTGAATTACTGCTACATGACAATTAGTACGTAAGATGAAGATGGTCCAGCCACTGTATAGATAAAATTCAATGAGACAAGAACTGCATATGGTGGCCAAAACAAAGCAAAATGAGACAAACCCTCTTCTCTAGATTTCCGTTTTGGATGAGGGCTCAAGCAAAAAACTAGTATAATTCAAAGTCCTGTATACTGTTAGCCAAACAGTACCTTGACAGTTTGGATTTCCAACCAAATTGCTAAATAGAGAAAGAAAAACGAATCAAAGGGGGCTTTTACTTTGCTACATGAGTTTAACATGCCGTCTACATTTCATCTTGGTCCTTCACTTTTGGCCAAATCCAACATTCATGAAGGTGTCACGCTGCCATAAGCATGCTTATTTATTTTCAATACGATAGAATTAATTGTTATATAAAAAATTGATCACTCATTCAGCACTCAGAACATGCATCATCAACCGCTGGCTATAAACCGAAGTGGCAGCAATGCATTTGGAGACCATTATGGCCACCTGAAGCAAGTAGATATCAAAACGACACACACTGCATTAATTACGCACACAAGCAACTTAAATGGAGAACAAGGTCATATGTGTAGTTACAATCTGCTGCTAATATCACTATCATCTCTTCTGTCCTCTTTTGCATATACTCTCTGCGTCCCCCACATTTCGTAGAATTTATTCATTAGAGTAATAACTGGCACGTAGCCCTATCATAACAATTACAGATATCACATTTAAGAGAATGAATACAATTGACAAGTAGAGATCCGGTAGTAGGATATAACGGTTCCCTCTTTTCAATGATATTTGTTGATGTATCAACTCAATAATATTCTTGTACAATATCCTTTGTTTAATGTAAATGAGACGAAGGATACAGTTATCCCCAACCAATTGCTCAGCTGTCATGCATACATGACTCATTAGGTTCAGTTTGACAGGATACCTGTTTTTCTAAAACTAATGCAATACAATTAACTCATTTCTATCCACCAAAAAAATGGAATTGGGAAGAGATGAGTCTGTCAAATTCAAACGCCTAAAAGTTGCATTGAAACTATTTAATCAGTCAGTAATGTGGTGATGTTAGAGAACGAGAGTGAAAGTTAAAACTTTGGTATTGACTTTGCTCGGAGGAACTGCTTAAGAATGGCCTTTTCTTCATCAATTTGTTTTTTCTCTACAGGGTTCTTAGGTTTCAGTTTTCTTTTCTCCTCTAGCATCCACTGGAAAATTTCACGTTGTACTTCTTCAGGGATAGGAGCCTGCATTTGCACAGGTGTCGTGACAGGAAAAATGAGACCATCGTAATTTAAATCAATTGAGCTTGTGAAGGGTTCAGGATGAACTTCAACACTAGCTTTTCCCTTGTGAGATTTTTGTGCTGTTCTTCTAGTAACCTCCACTGAATCTCTTCGTTTTGCACTTGCAAATAGAAAAGCTGCAATCAAATGTCAGAGAAAAGAAAAAAAGAAACAAACACCGATCAGTATATTTTAAATGATCCTCTAACTAAAAGCCAACAGGCGCATGCTAGGATTCGACTTTACTAAATTGAGAGAATGCACTTTAGAGGATAAAGCCCAATTACAGATGTTGATTAGAAAATCAACAGTTTAAAATTTTGAAAAAATAAAAACATAATTAATAAAATCTAAAATTAATTATAAACACTTCATTCTTTAAAGGAGTTAAATTCCTAATGCTAAGGTATACATCTAATTATTTTTTTTCTTCTTAATATCAACCACAAACGATTTTTTAACTTCAATGCAACATCAAGTTACAAATACAAGAATAGCCATGAATACTATCTGTCAAGCTGATTATTTTCGTATCATACTTTTTAAATTATAAAACACAATCTTATTGAAAAGAATGTCCTAAATACATTAAATAGTTCATCAAGGGATTAAATAATTAGTTATGCCTTAACTTTGTAATTGACATAACTCAAGTGGCCAATGGCTTAGTGTGGTAGAATTATTGACCATAGCTATTTCATCAAACTGCAAAATACGAAGGTGTTATTTAAAAAATAAAAGGTATCAATCACTAAACTGTCATTTTCTCACATTTCCATCAATGTAACCAAGAAACGAAAAGAGAAAAAGACATCAGTACCACTCATTTTTAAACATACATTTAATTCTTACAACCTGAACCACCGTGATACTAATTTTACATGCTTTCTGAGCAAGTTGTACAGTACTAACAGAAAAATCATGTTACACAAATCCAAAAAGTACCAGTTCTCTCGTCACAACACGCAGTTACGTAATAAAAGCGTTCATTTACCAATAAAAGTGACTAAAATCCAAAACCCACCAGCAATGATAACCATTAAGATGCGCCAATTATTGCCCTTAAACCCTCCCTCCAATGCCCCCAAACACCCAAATAGACTCTAATTTCAACTTCATCAATTTTGGATTTAAGGAGCTCCTTTCTTAAATGCCATTCAAATACAAAAGAAACAATCCCCACATTACATTCACACCTTAATATCAGTGATAACATTTCCCAGTACATCATAACCAATAAGAAAAAAATTATGATAAACCAAAGTAAAAATACATAAGTTTTTCAGCATAGTAGAGTAGTATATCATGAATATCGTCATCTCCATATGAACAACATACTTAAATTGATATCTACAGCAATCAAGCCAGTCAGCAAAAACACCTCAATCAAAGATGTCTTTCTTACAGTTTCAATGTTATTTATTACCCTAAACACTCCTATGGACCTTTTTTTTTCTGTTAAAGAACACAAAATCCTCCACTGTAGATAGTTCTGCTATATCAGGTAAGATTATTACGGGTGAAAAAAATTTCCCTTTCGAGTATCAATAAAGTGTATAATTCAAGGAAGTGAAGCACGTGCACGTGCACGTGCAAATGCAAGTGCACGAGGCATGAAGGAATCTTATTCGAAAGAAAAAAAAAAGAAAAGCAACTCAATCTTGTTAAGCAATGTGTCGAACACCTGAAAGGCAAAAACTGAAGAGGGCAATGTAACCGACGATATCAATAAGAAGCAAGAACCCAGTATTGAAATAAATAAATGAAGGAATGAAGCATAATAATGGATGCAGAAAGGGACATAAAGAGACCTCCAAGAGCAAGGTTAGAGAGCAGCAAAAGGCGCCAAATGAACTTGCAGCGCTTCATAAGCAACCCAGTTGGAGGTGCAGGTGGGGGAGTCTCGCCCATTGTCATTTCTTCAAACAGAATGATGATCACTCTGCACTGTGATCTGCTACAGAACAAACCTCAGATGTTCACGTTCTTGATCTTCACACATCACGAGTCATTGCAACGCCATTGTCTTTTGTCTCTTCTCTTGTCAACTTTTACCAACATCAAGTCATGTTGGATTTTGACCTTTTATTTAGGGCCCATTCTCTTACACATGGAAACATTGATACCCAAAATGGGCCATCATACGGCCCAATCATAAACCGTTCCGTTTCCCAATCTTACCGGAATCTATCATATGTTACCCTTTTTATGGGAAGAGAGAGGAAAACCACGTTATCACTGTTCGAGTAAGATAAAATTAATACATACCATTTTTTAATATATTTAGTATAATTATATGTTAAATTATTTTATTAAGGTGTTAAAATAATGTTGTTTATTTTAAAGCATGTAAAAGAATATATTTATAAACATTCACTTTACTACAATACTCCCAAAAGGTGTAAGCTAAAATACCTTTTTCAAAAAAAATAAATAACATTATTTGTAAAATACATGAATATTACCGGCATAAACACATATCAATTATATTTTCTTTGTTTTTCATAATTTAAGAAAATAGTGAATAAGAATACTTTTCCAAACCATCATAATAATTGTTTGGGTATATTTATTGTTAATGCAGATAGAAGGGAGAATGATTAAACTGTTTCTTTTAGGATATTGCACTGACTTAAGGTAGATGAGATGAAGAATGAAAGAAAGGGAATTTGAGACAGCTCATCATCAACTGTATAATTATCAAAATGATGTTAACTTTTTCTTTTTTTATTTTATTGTGCATGATGATGATGATAATAGTAATATTGATGAAAAAAATTAATAAAAAAATAATATAACATCTAGATAAAATACAAATAAAAGTAATCATAACAATAATAATTAATCAATAATAATAATTTAATTATACTTTAATGTTTGATTAAAATTGTTTGTAACCACTTACATTTCATTTTAAATTAATTATAGTTATTAATTTTTTATTTAAAAACTAGCAATTCATATTTTATTTTAATTTTAACTAACTAAATTTTATTCTATTAATTTTAACAATAAGAGTAAAATTGTAATATTACTTTTTCATTTATTAAAATACTTTTTATCTATCATATTTATTAAATCATTTACAAACTATTATAAATTTTGTCTATAAATTTTTTTACTTTCATATCTTCTACTCGAAAGTTGAAAGGAGTCGACTCAGGTTAAAGGTCAAACCTAGTTAGTCCCGACTAAAATTCAAGACTGATTGTCTTGGATCAAACGTGAAACTAATTTAACTTGAAATCTAAGATAAAATTTAATTTGACTTAAAATAGAAATTAAATTATTTTACTTGAATAAAAAAATCTAAAATACTTACTAAAAAATAAAATTAAAATAGAAATTAAATTATTTTACTTGAATAAAAAAAATCTAAAATACTTACTAAAAAATAAAAAAAATTAAATGTAAATAATTCAAATTTATATATTTCGATTAATTGAAATTGTTGGAATTCTTCGTCCGGTTATACTTTAAAACACACAACACCATAATTTCCACTCGATTTTCTCAAATTTATTTATTCATTTACTTTCAAATTCATCCTTTGAAACAAGTTATATTTTTAAATAAATAAAACTTTCTTTATTTATTTTGGGTACATTAACTATATCTTAAAGGTTTAGAAGGACAAGACTTCATTCTAATTGTTATAACTTATGAAACCAAACTCTTATTAATATTTGGTTTTTTATGTCTTCATGTTGGTATTTTGTCATCAAGATAATATAAAGATACAGTACAGGAAAAACAACAAAAAATCAGCATAGAATCAAGATTTCTTTCCTGTTTACTAATTTTTAAGAGTTATACTTTATGTTTAAGATTGTGCATAATTAATGTTTTCGATTTTATGGTGCATCTGTCATGTAATAACATGACATGTTAATGACATCAAATATAGGATTAACTGTACAAAAGTTTTTTTCTCCACTTACAAGACATAACAAAGATTCTTAGACATTGTACCAACTCAAAATTCATGTTCCTTTAAATTAAATATTAAGTCAACACACATACTTGAAAAGGCAAGTCTCCATTCAACAACCACAAAGTCATATCATATCAAGATCGAAAGTGATCATAAAAATGCCCAAAACTAAAGAAAACTCTTTCCTATTAAAACTATATTCCTTGGAGAACTCTATTTGCTATAAAATTAAAGATCAAGGTAAATCATGTCGTTTTTCTTGTGTTAGTGATTTTTTTTATATTGAAATTCAGGACTTCAACATAATTATATGAATGAATATGAAATGATTAATCTTAATTTAATGCATTAATTTATGAGTATAGAAGTGATTTATTTAGCTAAAAAAGGTAAAAAGGTTTTTTTTTTTTCTATTCAACTTTCTATCTGAATGTGTGAAGAAAGTTTTTAAAACCACCCATAATCAATTACAATCAAATTCAGTAATCCATTATGGAAAGACAGTTTTGAGAGGACCATAAAAATTTATAAACTAAAATAAGTAAATAGTTAAAATAAATGTATTAAAATAATAAATAAAATAGATTTATTTAAATTTTGATAATTTATTTCAATATACTTTTATTATAAAACATATAGTTGTTTTATTAATTAAAATTTTATAATAAATTTGTATTTTAACTTAAATACATTTTTATAAATTCATTTTTACATTAAATTGTTTTAAAAAAATTATTTTATAAAATATTTCTAAATACATTAATATACAATAAAATTTACTTTATCACATCAATAAAATTTCCGTAAATTCACTTGTTCTTAATAAAAACAATCTTAACTTTTTATTCTTTTTTCTTAATTTTCATTTACTCTCTCAAGTTCACTTTATAATCCAGACCTTATGATAGAAATGGTTAAGAAAACAAATTATTTGTTTATGTTATTAAGTTGTTTAGGAAGTCTCAGAGAGAATTTTACTCTTACTCCAAATAATTTCTCTATTCATTGTTTCCTAAATTTTAAAAAATTAATTTTAAATTTCAGATTAGGAATATATTGATATAATGGACATGATAAACATTATTTTTTCAGTACATATAAACACAGTTTTCACATTCTGGCTGTTTTACTTTATACTAAACCTTACATGTTTATAACAGGTGTTGATATTACTCTTGAAAAATGTTTTTCAAAATGTTTGAACTGGTTAAGTATTGATATTGTACGAAAACACGAGGTAGCAGATAAAAAGAACACAATTCTAATAATCTGATAAGATTTACATACAACACATGCAGCTGTATAAAAAGAGCAACTTAATTAACCATACAGGGCTTCCTTTCTGGTTTGCATGCAAGCTCATATTATGAAGCAGACAAAGTCCAAATCAAGAGCACAACCCACAAAGAGGTCTCCAAGACACAAAAAGCTGCATCCCGGACATGAATTATCACTGTCATGATTGAGAAGCTCGTCAGGTCAATGTGGAATAATTAATAGCTTTTTAAGTGAGCCCTGGGAAAAGCTTCTATAAAGGACCCCAACCAACGTGGGAACCAAAGAAATAAAGTAGTTCTGTTGCTTTCTCATAACATTCTGCTTAACTTCTCTCTAAACAACACTTATGGAACTTCCAATTCATTAAATAAATGAATCTCCATCACACTGTTCATCATCGCAATATATCTAAATTTTATTCAATTTTTTCAGATAAAATGAGACATGCATATCAAGAAGAGACCCACACTTTTTGGTCGTCAACTTGCTCAAACCAAACATTATATTACAAAGTACATATATAAGATCGCCCACAACCATGTAACTTTATTATCCCTCCCATTTCCTAACTAACTTACATCCCCTTCTCGCACATATAACTCAAACCATTCATCTCACACAATAATATAAAACTAGCCAGTCATAAGACTGCTACAAGAAACCTAAACAACGTTCTGAAATGAAGCCATGGAAAATTTCATCCGTGGACAAGGCCATATGATAAAGCCATGAGAAGAATCGCAGCCTCCTTCTCGTCCTGGGGGAAAACTTGATGCATAGCCAAGCTCTTTCTTAGGCGTAATGTCAAATCCTCAAAACCAAACTTGTTTCTGCTTTCAGATGCCTTTGCTCCAACTCCATGCTTCCGCTTCTTTTTCATCTGTGCTGCACCCTCACTTCTTGCCTTCTTCTCTTTCTTCTGTAACTTGTTTCCCTTCACAGATTTCTCAGTTTCCAAAATCACTGTTCCATTTCCCGATGCTGCGGCTGCCATGGCTCGTCTCGCCTTCCTCTGTCGAATTCCACAGGCGTTGCATAGTGACTGTCACAAAAAATTTAATTTGATTTCAACAAAATATAAATATTCTAGTTAATTCTACTTACTGAGTATATATACATATATATGGATAAGCCATAAAAGTAAAGAGCTGAATTGATTTGTTGGGTACTGGTGTGATTAAACTAAAAACTGATAAAAAGGGTAGAGATTATTTAGTTCGAAAATAGTTAAGTACGGATCCAATATTGGGATTTGTGTTTTAAGATAAGGTGTACCTTGGGGCCTCTTGGTCCACTCCTCCAAAGAGGGGTCTTAGTGGTGTGGCAATCAGCACAAACCCTAACAGTGTTGTTGTTACTGTGGTTTGAACAGTTGTTGCTGCTGCTGTTATCAGTTCCAAGCGGTGACAATGGTTGCTTCTGATCTTCAAACTTATGCACAGTGCTGTCTTCTATATATGCACCAGTTTGATCCGGCACCATCATCTTCTGCATCATTCTCATCTTTGAAGACATCAACTTCACCGAACCATCCTCAGCAGCTGCTTCGTGATCTTCACTCCTCTCTTTCTTCTTCCAAACTGTCACCTTGAGCTCACTTTCTGCCACCGAGTGATCCCATGATCCCACGGTAGGGTTAATCTTCTCAGCCTAAATAAAGATGGCATGATCAAAATTAACAAAAAGATATGGTAACATATCATAGTGATCATAAAGATTATAAATATATATGAATCTCAATTAGTTGAAGTATGTCTCACCTCTTCATGACCTGATAAGTGCTTTGTTGGTTCCCAGTAGTGTGATCCAGCTTCTTGATCTGGAGGGTTGAAGAGGACGGGATATGATGAAGATAGAGAAGAAAAAGAAGGGTAAGCATGATGAGTGGGAGTGAAGAGCTCATGGTTTTGATCTTCATTAAGATCTAGAGGAATCACAGAAGAGTGGCGATAGGCTGGAATCATGATGGAAGCTCACATAAAAACAGGCACACGCAGACAAACCAAGCCACAAAGAAATCCAAGAGAGAGAGAGAGAGAGAGAAACAGAAAGGGATCAGCGCAATCCGCAAACTGAAACGGTTTTCCTTTTGTCCAATACAAAGGTGGAAGAGGATTTAGAGAGAGAAGATAGAGAGAAAGGAAATGGCGAACAGTTCCTATAGCTACTCTTATAAAGAACAGAAACCACAGGGATAAGTTTACATCATCATATACTACTTGAATCTATACCATATGATCTTTTATTGATCACCACATTTTTGTTTTGTTTTGTAATACTAAATTAAATGGATACAATTCAATTAAATTTTTTGTATTATTATTTTAACTCCACTGATTCATAAACTAACCTTGGTATAGTTATGGTTGACTCATTAAGTTGTCACAATCAGTAGAAAATAACGTAATTTCTCGTTTTTGTTCGCCGATTTAACCTAATTTCCCAAATATACTTTTACTATTTTAATAATATAATTTTTCTTAACTCGTCCATTATAACTAGTTTTGATTTTCGACTGAGAACGAGATATTTTTATAAGCTTCAATCCTTTGAGTTTAACATGTGTATACTCTTCATTGAAACTTAACCATTCCTTGAAAAACATGTTTAAATTAAATCAAACCTAAGTCCTTCTCACAAATTTATGCAAATTGACACACACTCATTGGATGCCATGACACTATTATTCCGTTAGGTCATCGTCAAAATTACACTCGTGCGACACTTTAGTACAGTTTGTCGAGTTAATGAATGAATTGAAATTACACAATCAAAATAATAAGAATTAATAAAAACACACAATATATGAAAATTTTACTCCTAGCTAGGTTTTCTGATATACCTTTTAAATGTATGCTAAGTATTAATCGAAAAGTATGAGGTAAAAAAGGAAAGAGTAAACTTAGAAGGGGGGAAAAAAGGAAGTAAGTGATGGAGGGCTCAGTAAGAAATTAAAGCCATCGCTATAAGAAGTTCACGTGACTTGATGACAGGTAAAGAGACAAAGTTAAAGGGACAAAAAAAATGGAGTGTGTGAAATGCTACATACGGTGACCCCATAGGTATGACAGAACCTTATCTGCAGAAAGTTTTTACCAATAAGAAAGGAGCCCTTGCTATAGATAGTTGGATTACAATATACACAAAGCTTCAGCCTCTATTTTGTTCTTGATTGGGTCTGGAACAAGGTGAAAGAAAGAAAGAAAAAAAGAAAGATGATATGCATGAGAAGTGAGACACCTCTTTCTTTGCATGTGCATTGCCAAAAAGCATTGAATGCTGGTGCAGGCAAATGGACAGAACCCAACACAGAATGAGAATATTTTAGAGAGGCACCACTCCCAATTTTCAAGTCTCTAATCTCCTCACTCTGTCTAGCGCCGTCTCCCATTTTTTCCCTATAGATAACACAAAATCATCAACTGTGGCATCACACCATGCTCATCACTGTGCAAAATATTCCTTCCAAATAACTCACATTCTCTCTCTTGATACAGGGAAAGGATCACAAGTCAAACTTTTAACCAATCTAAGTAAATGGTGAAGGATCATTCACACAATGACGCACTTAGGATTCTTTACAATGTCACGAGCTGACCTAGTAGAAAAAAACACACTTGAAGACTTTGATCTAGGTTAATTTTGATCCAGGCAAAATCTCTTTAACAAATCTACTTACATATTTGTGTAAGTGAAGGTTCATTTATCAGCCCTGAAATGTAGGTCAAATAATAGTTTTTTTTAGAGAATATCTTTAAAGTAAGTAATATTTTTGAGTTAAAAAATACTAATGTCAAAATATAAAAAACTAAAAATAATTAACAAATTAGAGTTTCAAAATTTTAAAAAAAATAGTAATAATATATTTTTAATCTTTAGCGTTGATGTATGGTATGTATTAAAAAAGAACAGTTAAAAAATGTCAGATATTTAAAATTGAAAAAATAATCTACCTAACTTATTAAGTGAATTATTTTTTTGATGATATTGCTCTTAAAACATTATAAGTAGAACCCTAACCGAGTGTTGGTAATTGTTAATTAGTTAATCGGAAGGAGAAAAGAATCCGATAGAGAAAGGCATGGAAATTGAGGCCTGCATGCATAATGAAGGTAGAACATATATGAGAGTTTTGTGTGAAATGAATAATAATTTAAGTGTGAATAATAAGATTGTAATATTTACGATGAGGAAGTAGGCTACGTATGGGGGTTGTAAATCACTCCTGTAAACGTTTGATGGTGGTGGCAATGCTGTCCCTGACAGAGACTTCCTTACAAATTATCATCTATTTCCTGTCTGTTATACGAAGTAAGTCCAAAGTTATGGTACTTTTCAAAATTCCAAAGGGGGGGCCATCACTTTTCAGCTCCATCCATGGCGCGGGTGAGCCTAAGCACAGACTAAACATTCATTAATATAATTTTCTATAACCTAATTCGGTGATTATGATTCTGATCGTATATAGCTACAAGACAAAAATAATTCTTTTCATTAGTAATAGTTTTTTAAGAGTTGTTGAGGTTAAGATTCCTTCTTTTATTAGATTTCAAAAACCTTTCTTAACAAGAAAATTAGTGTTTTTCCTTGTCTTAAATGATGATATATATATATATATATATATATATATATATATATAGTGTCCTCAAATTTTAAAATTAAATATAACAATTTTTAAAGTTGAAATATATCTTCAAAGAAATTTTAGATTATCTTAAATAGAGGAAAAGAAAATCCACAACTAAGCTAGGAGCGGTTCTAGAGTATTTTTTAGAACAGTTGAAAGATTGTAGTTGATGGTTTTGTGATGCGAATGTACGGTTGTCCCGTAAATTCCAACTCACACTTTAATTGCATTGCATAACTGTATACACGAGATGGTCGTTGTACGTTGGGTTTCAGTTGGAGCACTACTTTCTGTGATGGCATTGGCTGGTTATATGTTGTGGCCTCTGTGGATTGAGATAGGGTTTTAGGTTCTGCCTGCAATCGCTACGCTACTAACCTAATCATCCATCTATGCTTCTACTTCACAAAACATTTTCAATTTTTTATTTTTTAAATATTTTCATTGGATTTGAATTTTAATTTTATGAATCGTTAAATATGTTTGTAATCCATAAACATATTGATGCAAAATTTTAATTCTTTTTTATTCCTAATTTTAATACATTTTCATTCTAAAACTTTTTAAAATAAATAGATAGAGTCATTTTAATCCAACATTTTTATTTTCTTTTTACATATTAAATGATACTCTAGATTCATATTTGATATGCAATGTATTGAATGTTAAAAACAACGCAAACATTATCTTAGACACGTTGTTGGATATGTCTACAAAATTTAACTCAAGAGTTAAAAAAAAAATATTTATTTATTTTTAAAGTTTATGAACCTAATTGTATTAAAATTTGAAATAAAAACAATTTTCAATTTCACATCAAATTTTAAAGATTAAGAACATATTTAACTTGTATTTTTTTGGAAAACTATGATGATATCAATTCAAAAATAATTTTTATATATATATATATATATATATATATATATATATATATATATATATATATATATATATATATAATAACCACTTCAAATTTTAATAAAAAAATATGAATTCATTTAGAGTGAAGAATAGTCTCACCCATGTTAATAAAAATAAATTCTTGGAAACATTAACTCGTCAATAATCCTAATTTACAGTAAAATAATGTCAAGTGAAATGTGACTTCTATCACTAATATAAAGATTTTTTAACAATATACAAAGATTTGTGCAAACATCATTTTAGCTTGCATAAACTAAAAATAGTTTCATTGATATAGATAAAAAAGAAAGTTTGTCTAACATAGAAAAAAAATTAATTATGTTAATATTAGTCAAAGTAATTTTGATTAATGTTGATTGGCAGATAACCTCGACCAACGTCGTAATTGATGTTGATTGAAAAACAATTTATACTTATATAAACTCAAAATAACTACAATTGAAAATAACAAAAAAATATTATATTTAACAACATCTAGAAAATATTATTGATGCTAACATAAAATATCTAACATCAAACCGAGAATAATATTTACGAATTAACAAAAGAAAACTTTGTTAATAACAATAAAAAAATAATCAACTTTTAGAGGAACCTCATCGACATTATACAAAAAACAAAGAATGTCATCTCAACATTGTTCCAACCTTAACAAAATCCACGACATCGCCAATAAAAAAAATATAGATTCACGATAAAAAAGAATGTTAAAATTTCTAAAGGTTTATATTTTAAGTGAAATGATTTCATGTAAAGTAATTAAAAAATATTTAAAATAATAATTATTCTCCATGAGGATTGTTCTTGAGAGTATTTGAAAGATTTTTGTTGGTTTGGATGTTTTTTGTTTGGGTTAATGGTTGACACGTAGATTGAAGAAGTGAGATGCGTTGGCAAAAAAATGTTATGGTCCAGAATAAGAGTAACTTGATTCCGTGACCAATATTCATGAAAGGAGCTCATTTGGCTGTTGTGCCCCGCCACCTTCCGCCGCGACCACAAACATGACAGTGATAGAGATTGTTTTGGACCATCATAGAAAGCCCTTTTCTAAATCCTCTCAGGCCCAAATCCAAAACAAGGCCCAATAACTATAATAATAACTAGATTTTGCATACCTTATCTGATTCAAATTCAGTATATTAATCAACATTATAATAATAACTAGATTATTTATTGTTGCATACAATAATTTCTAAAGTTTAGGTCTATGATGAGATATTCCATTATCCATTATTGACAGCTTAGTTAGTTTATGATTTGCACAATTCCAGTGGTTTGTGGGTTGGATTATGATTATTTTATGAATGAATCAGAGCCATCAAATCGTAACAGAAAACCTCATCCACCCACTGTTTGGCAAGTACACTTTTTTTAGCTTATGCTAACTTTCGTTTTAATTCATATCTGTAACTTTAGCATTACTCCATGGTAAAGTGGCAAAGAAAGAACAACACTAGCTTGCAAATAAAAAAAAATAGTCAAAATTAAGTTCTTTCATTCCTCTACAATATTAAAACCGATCACATGCTTATTCATTAAGCTAACTTAGGTAATTACTTATTTATTGGTGAGTTTAGAAAAGTCTATTCATTTTCAATATGCATACACAAGACTTGCTGGAAATTGCATTGATTAGGATTAAACAAAGGCATATGATAGTCATTACCATTTCAATTTAAATTGGCAGTTTCATTTAATTTCATTAAATTGGATGTTTACAACTTGCAAATGGCATGATTTTTTGTGGTCCTCACATGTGACGTTTGAGATTGTTCTATTTGTATACTATATTTGCAAGGTATTCAATAATTTTAATTAGCATTATGTATGTAGAGGAATAATAAAGTATATGTTCAACCAACCATTTATTTAATGTTTTTACTTTATAAATTATTCATAGCATAATCTGATCTTTGATTTTTCTAGAATGAGTTCGAAAAATGTTTCGAAGAGCGTTAAAATAAACAAATAAGAAACTTGAAGACGAAGCTACGTCATGGGATTAGACCATCCTATGATTATGTCCGTTCATGCATCCTTGTCTCGCATGGAACAATAACAAACTCTGATTCACCATTCTTTGCTTCATATTTGGGAAAATTTTGAAGATTAATAATTAAGGGTTGGTTTCCACCATCAAAAGATTAATAAAATTATGATTGGAGAGAAAGCAAGCTACTTTATAGCTTTGTGATTTTGAATATTGCATTTGCTTCTTGGTCAATAGATGCTAAATAGATTCATCAAATATAATGTATATTTTAAACTACATTTTCTAAAATTGCACTCAATAAGAATACGGTAGGATCATGTAAATACAAATTTATTGGGTAACATTTTTTGTTACCTCTTATATAATATAATGTATACATATGGAATTACATTTTATGATAGGAGTTTCTAGATTATTTTTGAATTATTAAATTATCATTTAAATTTTTGAATTATTGTGTTTGATAATATTAAATATTTTAAATGATTAAAAATTATTCTATTAAATTTTTAATAATAAAAAATTTACAGTACACAATTTATACCAATATGTATAATAGCAGTGGCGAATCTTGATAAAAAATTTTAAAGGGCCAAAATAATATATTCAAATTTTATATGTTTAATCATTGTCACTACTATAACAATAAAAAAAAAAATATAATTTAGTATTGAATTTTTTTTTATGTTTTTTTTAAAAAATTATAGTTTTGAAGTTGTATAAATCTAATTTTTAAATAAGTTTTTCTAATTTCACCTGTTTCACTATATATATTTCCATATTTGTGAACGCTTTTTTAGAATAAGTTCAAAAGAATTAATATGAAACTTCTCACTTATAATTCCAACCAATTAATATGAAACTTTCCACTTAAATCTTAAGAAATGATTTTTCTAATTCAAAAATTTGATCCTTAGTATCATGCTTAAAAATAGGTGAAGAGTTAAATTTGTATTATTTTCATATTCACGGGTATCTTTCCTTTTATCACTTTAAAAAAATGGATTTATTATTTTTTTTTCATCAATATACTTTTTTTCAATTAAGAGTAAAAAATAATTTATCAAAATCTAATTAAGAACCGATGGACATAATTACTAAAAAAATATATAATAATCAAATCACATCTAAAAATTACGATTATGAAAAAATGAGATGAAAAAATAAATATACAAATAAACTCATAAGATGAAAAATATACTAAATATTGAACTAATATTTCACTATCAATAGATAAAAGAGAGATACATTTTTTTTTATCTTAAAGAATGAAAAAAGAAATAATGAGAGATGAGAATGAATTTGTGTCTATTTTTTTTTAAACCAAAAACAAAAGAAAATATGCAAGATAATAAATTAATACAATATATGAGAAATTTAAAATAAGAAAGAATAAGAAAACTATTTCAATAAATTTTATTATTATTTATTATATTTAATTTTATATTTTATTATTTATCAATATTAAATATTATATTTTATAAAAGAAATAAAAATCAATCAACAAATTTTAAATAAAATATATTTAAAAAAAAAAATTGGGAGTCATTCCCCTACATGCCTTCTAAAATCCGTCATTGGATAAAAGGATACATATAACTTGTTCTTCTAGGCAAGGAAACTAAGATATGGCATCAATATGTTTGGTTGGTTCATAAGGAGCTTAATCCTTTACCAATATCTTATTGTTTCATTCTTTCTTTTTTTATTGTGTTAGTCAATACAACTTCTATACATAAGAGATTCAATTTTAAACACATTATTTCATATGATTTAAAAAATAACATTGAACAATCTAAATCATCTAACTTCAATATGAGACACTTCAATAAATTATAGTATACGGTTTGGTACTATTTTACAACATAGAGATATATTAGAAAATAATGCCTCTAAAATTTATATTTTTCATATTTAGAACCATATATTTTCAATAAGGGTGTAAACGAATACACTAGGTAAAATTTTTGCCCAAATTAATCTTACTACGCAATAAAATTATGCTGAATTTCTATAGTTTTTTATTACACACAAGCTAAGTTGGATTAGATTGAATGATGTATCCCTTTTTCTAAAATTTGTAGCATGAACAGATTTTTTTTAATTTTTAAAAAATTAACTATAATATTAAATATTTAAATAATTGAATATTGGTAGGATTTATAGAGGAGTTTCATTGGGAAGATACAACACCAATGACACTTGAGTCCAACCATATAAGGCACTGATACCATTCTCAACCCAAAACCTTAAGGAAATGGGTTTATGAGTCTTTATTCTTATATAATGCTTTACTTTCTCATTGTGCGACTTAAACTTACACTTAGATTCCTAACGATCTTCCCCTCAAGGGTAAATCTCTTCAACCACATTGGTACACTCCCTCTCCAACGGAAGCATTCCCAACATCGAGTACTCCTTGTACGCCCTTTTCTGTACCGTCATTCTTCTTAACGGAACACACTTACATGTAATCCTTGTCATGAAGACTTTCGATACTATGACCATATTGCACTCGTCTGAGCCGGTTTTAACCATCAACTCTGATACCACTTGTTAGGATTTACAGAGGAAGGTTTCACTAGGGAGATACAATACCAATGAAACTTGAGTCCAACCATATAAATATATCATAATTATATATTTAATTAATATATTAAATAATAACTATATTAATATTATTCAGTAATGTGAGTTAGATGATATTGAGTTGAACATGCAAAATATCTCACTCAAAGTATTAAAAATTGGGTCAAAAGTGAAATTCTATCTAATCATAAAATAATTAATTTAATTAATTAAAATTAAATTAAATCAAATTAGTTCATCCAATTGTCAAACCCCGTAAACATTCGTGCTTTGTTAATGCACAAGTGTGCCATATTATTTGATAATATTTGTTTGAAGCAACGCGTTAATTATCATCATGACAGACTGGCAATCATTGTAATAATTCATCTTTATTTATTATTATTATTCTTATTTATTATCATTATTATTGTAAATAATAAAAAAAATTAAAACTAAACTTTCTTTTACTTGTAGAATAAAAGTCGCGTAAGTTTATATTTAAATTTTTTTAACAAACATGTTTCAGGTTAATATTTAAATTATTTTTATTTTTTACGTGTTTTTACTTCAATAACAATAAAAAAATTAATATAATTAGTTATGTTAAAATAATTATATTAATTATTTTTAAAATCTAAAAACTAAAATTATTAAAGTTTTAAAAAAGAACAAATTCTAATTTTATATCAGAAAATTATAAATATATTTAATCCTTATTTTTGAATAATAAACTTAATATCTAAGAAAATCAAATAAAAAAAGAGTGTTATTTAAACAAATTAGTATGAAGTGGTTTCATTCAATTTATGTTTTTGGTGGCTGCTGCATTAAAATAGTAAAAATAAGAAAAAGTTATTTAATATTATTTGATAATTTTTATAAGAATAAAACAGTTTTAAAAAAATTAACTTTTATATTTTTAAGGAAAAAAAGTAAATAAATAAGTATGAGAAACCGTGTTAAATAATAAAAAAAAATATGATGTCAAAATATTAGTGTTCTTACAATTAAAATAGAAAAAAATTAGTTTATTAAATGAATATATATAATTACAAAATAATTGACTATATTGATATATGTAGTATCTAATTGTATATGATTTTAATAGTGTATCTACCTACCAAATTAATTTTCACGGATATACTGGTAACTTATAACAGAGAAAAAAAACACGAAATTAACCCTTAATCATATTTTAAAATATGAAATATATTTTTTTATAATGTAGAATGTTGTTTCCCTCCGTGTAATAATGTGGGTGGAAGGTAAAAAGAGGATGATATTTATTTTTGTGAGAAGAGAAGAAGAATGGGATTGGATTCAAAGTAGGTTAACATAAGGTACTTGCAACTTGGAATCTTCCTTTATGAGGAAGTAGAGCAACAGGTTAGAGTGAAAGTAGCCCAAAGTAGGTCCTTTTTTACGTCACATATCACACTTCTATTTTATGTGCACTCATAGTGACAACAAAGGAAATTGGGATACATTTACCAAACCCCAACGCAAACCCTAAATATTGAACAAGATTCTAAATCCTGGTCACTCTCACTCACAGCTTTCTCATATTCTTCAACATTCTAAGGAATTGCAATCAAATGTGTTGTCTTGACGCATTATTTGAGACTTCTTTTGTGTTGTGTCTGAAATTGTGGTCTGGTGAACTGTGTTTTAAAAAAGTTTAATGAATGGATTTATTCACCATTATATATATATATATATATATATTTTTTTTTTTTTTTTTAAAACAAATTACGATTTAGATTGTTCTGTCCGAGTGCTGTCGGAATAAAATATTGTAAATTTCTAATATTTATTGACTTAATTTATGTTTAGTAAAGATTATTTTTTTTAAAGAAAATAAGTTAAAATTTTGTTTTATATTAAGTTTACGAATTAAAAATGTAATTACTTAGTTATTTATTTTCAAAAGTTTCATAGTCTCTCTGTACTCTTCTCTCAAAGTTTCTTTAATTTTTTTTAAGATTCCGAAGTTTTTCTTTTATTCTTTTCCCCATTAAACAGTGTCATTAATTAAACAATAAATAACCAGTCAGTTTTTTGTTAGAGTAATTTTATTTATGCAATGTAATGTATTGTCTTTTTATGTCAAAAATTTTCAAGGTATTATAAAAAATCTATTTTGATATTTTGTTGCTTCAAATGTTTATTATGTAATAAGTTTTTATTTTTCATGTTTTTTCTTCACTTTCTACGATTCTCTCTTTCTATCTCTTTTGAAATTTTATTTTTTCTGATTCATATCATTTAATATCACGACTGACTATAAATTTTTATAAATTTCAATACATATCTATTATCTTAATTAGTATCAAAAATCGGTTAAAAAAATTCTCATTATTACTAATGAACACATAGATATTATCGTGTATGTCTGTTTACATTTTTTAATTTTCATATAAAATTTTTTAATTTTTATATAAATTTGAATTAAGATAAATAGAAAATATATAATTAATTATTAAAATAGTTTTTAAATGTAAAATTTGAAAAATAAAAAATATATACAAAAAAAATTTGAACGGTTAAAAAAAATTAAAATATCAGTTAAAAATTAAGCTATTTATAAAATAATTAATTTTATAAATAATAATTAAAAATAAAATAGAAATATCGAAATATGTGATATATTATATATTATTGTAGATTATTTAGTATATGTATTATTACGGTTTTATTAATGTTGAAGTCTGTTTTACACGTGGATATCTGATACGGATAATTTGTTCCAAAAACATTTGCAGAACAGTGAACCAGAGGGAGAAAATGGGACCCAGTTCTAGCTAGACTCCAAAGTGTATTTGTAGCTTAGATTTTCAAATGTATATAAAGGAGTTGCAGCCTTCTCAAACTGCACAAACCCACCAAAACTACTCCACAACTAAACTACCTTTCTTATATTTAAGTCTTTGATTGCCATCTCCCTTCAACCTCAAAAGCATCAAAATACATTGTGAAGGAACATCAGAACCGTGTTTCTCTTGTCCCCTTCTTCTCATTCGGACTTTCTGTTTTTGTTTTTTAAATGTGTGAAGGACACTGACGGGTTCACGGGTTCTTATGGAGAATTTACCAAGAGGGATCTTTTATGCCCTGTTGCTATTTTTGTGGGTCTGTGCAGTCACAGCCTCTGTGACTTACGATCACAAAGCGATTCTTGTTAATGGGAAGAGAAGAATTTTGATCTCAGGCTCCATCCACTACCCAAGAAGCACACCTGAGGTACTTATAAAGACTTTTCACTTTTTACACTGAAAAGCTTTTTGTTTCTCCATTCTCATTGTCTCTGGTGGCTGTAGATGTGGCCAGACCTTATTCAAAAGGCAAAAGATGGAGGCATAGATGTTATTCAAACCTATGTGTTTTGGAATGGACATGAACCTTCTCCTGGAAAGGTAGTAACGCAAATGTTATTTCCATAGTTTTAAAATATATAATTTCCACTTGTCACAAAGTTGATAGAAAGCTCACTCTTTTTTCTTTTATCTGAAATTTGGGGTAACTGAAAAATTCAGTATTATTTCGAGGATAGATACGACCTGGTTAAGTTCATCAAGGTGGTGCAGCAGGCTGGTCTCTATCTTCATCTCCGTATTGGTCCCTTCGTATGTGCTGAGTGGAACTTCGGGTAATGATTTTGATAACTTGTCTTATAATTCTATATATTCTGAGGTAATTTGTTTTGAAAAAGGACAACACTGTCTAGCAATGTTTAAAGGTCTTTTCTTTCTGTTCGATATTCAGGGGGTTTCCTGTTTGGCTCAAGTATGTTCCGGGTATTTCTTTCAGAACAGACAATGAACCTTTTAAGGTTGGAATTTTCAATTTTGCTCGGTTGTTATTGTTCTAGTTTAATTATGAAATCCTGTTCATTTTGTAAGCAATCGTTCAATTTTGGTAATGATGTAGGCGGCAATGCAAAAGTTTACTGAGAAGATTGTGAGCATGATGAAGGCGGAGAAATTGTTCCAGACTCAGGGAGGTCCAATAATTATGTCACAGGCAAGGAATTGGGGTTTGAATCATATATTTATTCTTAGGATTGCTTTCAAGTTTCAACTTTGCATTTTGTGATGTTAGTTTTTTATAACTGAAGTTTTATTAGTTAGGCCAAGGCCAATTAATTAGAATAATGACCATTTATTGATGGCATTTTCTTTGGCCAAAAATTGAATGTGACAGATAGAAAACGAATATGGACCAGTGGAGTGGGAAATTGGTGCTCCTGGAAAAGCTTATGCCCAATGGGCTGCTCAAATGGCTGTGGGCTTAGATACTGGTGTCCCCTGGATTATGTGCAAGCAAGAAGATGCTCCGGATCCTGTTGTAAGACCCTTTTGCTCAAACCCTTTTAAGAAAAATAAAAAAAGAAACATTTGGAGAATAATTCTTATCTTCTTCCCATAAATTTGTGTGTCCCACCTTTGTTGTTGTGTTTTCTTTTATGTACAATAATGTTTTGGTTGTTTTGTTGCATCCGATTGTTGCTTTTGTTGTTGATATTTTGATGTAGGTTTTCTTATAGTATGTTCTACCCATTTTTGTGTCATCACCATTTCTGTCATTTTCATTGGCAAATTGATTGAACTCCCTTGCATCTTTGTCGATAGATTAACACCTGCAATGGATACTACTGTGAAAACTTCACTCCTAACAAGGTGTACAAACCCAAAATGTGGACAGAGAACTGGACTGGCTGGTATGTTCGACAAATAAATGACAGTAATAACTGGTCTGGATCCTGTATTCAGTTTTATGTTTCGTGTTCTGTAGGTACACTGAGTTTGGTGGCCCCGTACCTCGTAGACCTGCAGAAGACATGGCCTTCTCTGTTGCTAGATTTGTACAAAATGGTGGTTCATTTGTTAATTACTACATGGTAGGTTGTAGCATTGTCTTTATGATCTATTTGTTGACCAATGTCAATAGACTCTTCCCACCTTTTTATGTACCATGTATTCATTCATTGGAAACTTTGATTTGAGTCTAAAATGTATCATTTTTGGATCCAGTTCCATGGAGGAACTAACTTTGATCGGACAACAGGTGGCCCCTTCATTGCCACCAGCTATGACTACGATGGTCTCCTTGATGAATACGGTAGGCAGAGACATTAGGTTAATTTATTGACATGATTTGAATGATGACACCATGCAAATTTAAATCTATTAAAAAGATTTATTTATTTTTAATTACTTGCTTATATTGATGCTTGGCGTGAATATTAATCACTATGCTTTTGCAAGTTGAACATATTCATATTAGTCTGAAGCTTGTTTAACTATGTCAGGACTTTTAAATGAACCAAAATGGGGGCATTTGAGGGATTTACATAAAGCAATAAAGCTGTGTGAGCCAGCTTTAGTGTCTGTAGATCCCACAGTGACATGGCCTGGTAAAAACCTTGAGGTAAGAACTATACTGTGATGTGACTTGTGAAGAATACTGAAGAGACTTGTTGAAAATTTATTTACTGTTTGTTTTAATTTTATTTTAGGTACATGTGTTCAAGACTTCTGCTACTTGTGCTGCATTCCTTGCAAACTATGACACCAAATCTTCCTCAACAATTACATTTGGAAATGGAAAATATGACCTCCCACCTTGGTCTGTCAGCATCCTTCCTGATTGCAAAACTGAAGTTTTCAACACTGCAAGAGTAAGACAATGCTGTTTGTCAAGCTTATTTTATTTTATCGAGGAGTGTAGCTAGAAATTGTGCAGAACTTTTCTGTCACTAACATATTTCTCATACGAATTGTAATATTGAGTACTTTTTCTGTTGTTCAGGACAAAAACATTGACAGATTTTAAGCAGAAAATCTCTGTATTCATATTGGGTTCTTTTTTTCCAAGTATTCATATTCATGCTATCAATGCTATGTATGTAAACAGGTTGGTGCTCAAAGCTCTCTGCAGAAGATGACTGTTGTGAACACTGCATTTGATTGGCAGTCATACAATGAAGAACCAGCATCTTCAAGTGAAGATGATCCCTTAACAGCATATGCACTTTGGGAGCAGATTAATATCACCCGAGATTCTACAGATTATTTGTGGTATATGACAGAGTAAGTATCTGTCAACTCATCATGTATTTGACTTCTATAAAACTAATAATGGAAATGTTCAACTTCTTGAAACTTACTATTTGTATCCTCGCTCCATCTAATAATGGAAATTATTGTCCCTTGTCCAGTGTCAACATTGATGCAAATGAAGGTTTTATAAAGAGAGGACAATCTCCTGTTCTTACCGTGATGTCAGCTGGCCATGCTTTACATGTTTTCATCAATGGTCAACTTTCAGGTAATGATATATTTCCAATCCATTTTTTTTTTTTGTTATCGCTTATACTTATCCATTTTCTCAATAAATGCAGGTACTGTGTATGGGGGATTGGAGTTCCCTAAATTAACATTTAGTGACGGTGTTAAGCTGAGGGTTGGCAATAATAAGATATCTTTACTAAGTATTGCCGTTGGTCTCCCAGTTAGTTCTCTTCCTCTCTAGTATTTTTTACGATTTCTACAAATATAAATTATTTGAAGATTCTTTTCCTCTTCCTATCTTATGCCAATGTTCCATTAATGCCAGAATGTTGGGACTCACTTTGAGACATGGAATGCTGGGGTGTTAGGCCCAGTCACACTTAATGGTCTAAATGAGGGGACTAGAGACTTGTCTAAACAGAAATGGTCTTACAAGGTTTGTCATCTACCATTGTTTTGCACAGTTTCAATCATAGTGATATGTGTGTGTCACCACAGAAATAAGACACTACTCATCTGCATTTTGTTGGCAGATTGGTCTCAAGGGAGAAGCCTTAAACCTTAACACTGTAAGTGGGAGTAGTTCAGTTGAATGGGTAGAAGGATCATTATTGGCTAAAAAACAGCCTTTGACATGGTACAAGGTAAGATTGAATTTCAACAAATGTGGTATTTGTTCACGTAAGAGTTTATATTTCTTCTAACACATTTATGCTGTGATGTGTGAATAGACAACTTTTAGCACACCAGAAGGCAATGATCCATTGGCTCTGGACATGATTAGCATGGGAAAGGGCCAAGTATGGATAAATGGTAGAAGCATTGGACGGCATTGGCCTGGATATATAGCACGCGGTGGTTGTGGGGAATGTTCCTACACTGGAACTTACACTGAGAAAAAGTGCCAGACGAACTGTGGAGAGCCCTCCCAGAGATGGTAAGAGCTGATACAAGTTATTTCTGCTCAGTGAATGGTGTGAGTAAGTTGAACATCATCATGATTCATGACATTGACAACCTATTGTTTACATTGGACAGGTACCATGTTCCTCGGTCGTGGCTGAACCCAAGTGGGAACTATCTGGTTGTGTTTGAAGAATGGGGAGGAGACCCCAGTGGAATTTCCTTGGTGAAAAGAACAACAGCAAGTGTTTGTTCAGATATATATGAAGGGCAACCAACTCTTAAAAACAGGCAGATGCTTGACAGTGGGAAAATTAATAGACCCAAGGCTCACTTATGGTGTCCACCTGGGCAAAAGATATCCAAGATTAAGTTTGCTAGTTATGGATTGCCACAGGGAAGTTGTGGAAACTATAGAGAGGGAAGCTGTCATGCTCACAGATCATATGATGCTCCTGAAAAGGTACCCCAATCAGCTTCACCCTTTACAATTTAGATTTTGTATCAGTTGGCACTCTTTTTTGTTTATGAACCATTTGGTTCTGAATGATTATGATGCTGTTTAGCTCCAGCATGCTATGCTCATGCTTCTTTTTGTTATTATCAGTGTTACCTTTTTCTTCTGCTACTTTGTATTATGTATTATTGTTCTTATTTGTAGAACTGCATTGGCAAGCAATCTTGCTCTGTGACTGTAGCTGCTGAAGTTTTTGGGGGAGACCCATGTCCGGGAACTGCAAAGAAGTTGTCACTTGAGGCACTCTGCAGCTAGATCATGAATCAGAGAAAAAACATGGAGCAGATTTATTAGGTTTAGCACACAGAAAAAGTATTTGAAGTCCAATACACACACAATCCCAATCATGCACCAGCTTTCCCAAAACAAATGTAGATAAAAAGAAATTAGCTCAAAGTGTTACATAATCAGGCTATTCATACACATTTTTTCAATAAAGTAGCAGTTCGAACTTCTTGGATAATAATTTTCAATTAGATAGTCAACCAATAACGTTTATTTATAGAAAAAAACTTATTTCAAAATCATCACTTGGGCCTGGGGTGTAAACCTTAACGGGCCTCTGCGTATTGGGTTACTGGTTGAGGCCCAAAAGATTTAGTTTCCTATCATGTTATTTTATGGTTGTAGCAGAAATTGGGTTGAAAACCACGTGTTCCGCCAATGTTGCTTTCTCTCATAATCCTTACTCTTTTCATATTATGTCTCTTAAATTGGACATAATGTTAGATAACAATTCAGCTATGTAGCTTATGAAACTCGTTTTCTTTATTGTTGTTCGTGGGTTTATTTATGGTATTCATCAACTGTATCCTAAAAAGAAAAATCCAAAAAGATTTTTTACCGGTTCACATATTAACGTATTATATTTATAAAATTCGCTAGTTAATTGTGAAATATTTAAATTATTTGTTTTAAGTGAAAATGATTTATTTTATGTGACATCTTATTAACATTTAAAAGTCTGAAACAAGTGATAATTTTATATTCTAAGATTATTTGAAAGAAAAAAAAAATATTGTATGGAAATGTATTAATTGAAGCTGACATTTTTTCTATGGTTTTGAGATATAAGCGCATCGCTGAATTCTTCACCAAGATACATTTACCAAATCCCAACGCAAACCCTCAATATTGCTTTTCTACTTCATTTTGGACAAGATTCTAAATCCTGGTCACTCTCACTCACTGCTTTCTCATATTCTTCAACATTCTAAGGAATTGCAATCAAATGTAGCTAATGCCACCATAATTGTGTTGTTTTGACACATTATTTAAGACTTTTTTGTGTTGTGACTGAAATTGTGGTGTGGTGAACTGTGTTTTAGAAAAGTTGAAGAAATGGATTGATTCACCATTCTATTTTGTTATTCTAAAACAAATTACGATTTAGATTGTTCTGTCCGAGTGCTGTCGAAATAAAAAAAATGTAAGTTGGTCAACATGTATGAATATCTAATATTTATATGACTCAATTTATGTTTAATAAAGATAATCTTTTATAAAAGAAAATAAGAATTAACAATTTGTATTTTATTAAGTTTACGAATTCGAATTTTAATTTTTCATTATTTATTTATAAAATTTTCATAGTCTCTCTGTACTCTTTCAAAATTTTCTTTAGTTTTTTTTTCTTCTAAGATTGCAATGTCTTTTTGATTCTTTTTCTCATTAAATAATGTCATTAAGTGAATAATAAATAACCATTTTTTTTTTGTCATAGTCAAATTATTTATCATCGTAAGGTTTTTTTATATTTTGTTGTTTCATATGTAAGCTCTTGTCATTCCCCGATCCCTTTTATTCCCCTTTTCATATTTTTACTTTTTTGTTTTTCTATAGTCTTTCTTTTCTTTTAAGATTTTTTTTGTCCACATCTCATATTTCATGACCATATCACATATATAAATAAAAAAACACAGGAAATTTAATGTGATTCAGCACCAAGGTCTATATCATCCAAGTTTGTGTAATTTGTTATGGACCAAAAGTGCAAATCCTTTATAGTGCAATTTTTTTTACAAAAAATTGCACACCTTCCAATAACATACAACTACCTAGTCCCCCATACACCCAATAGATCTTTTGAGTTGTGGTGACTTCAAAAAACAACTCTTTATTTTTATAATACTTTTCTGCTGTTCTCTTCTTTATATTACTCAATGTGAGACTTTAGTGAGTACTCACTTGAGAACTAACACTTAGAGTGTGTTTTCTTCCAAGGATGAAGTTGAGGGAGGGTGAGTAGATGAATAAGCAAGGATGAATTTGAAAGTGACTTCAGTGTTTGTTTCAAAGAATTTGAGATGATAAAGAAATATGGATTTGAAGGAGACTCAAGATTTCCATCCTATCATTTTGAAAAGACAAGAAAGGAAAGACATGTCATCACACGAGTTTTGACGTTTTTGTCTATAACATTTACACGTGACTACAAAATGATTTTTTATTAGCATTAATTTTTTGTTAATAAAAAAATATTTAAAATATCTGTTGTACTTTAAATTATTAAAAAACTAAATATATATTTCTTTTCTTTTTATTGTGTATATAACATATAATAACATATTTATTTTTGTATTAATTTAAAAAAACGATTATATCATGTAAATTATTGAAGAATAGTATATAATTTTTTTTCTAATAATAAAAAATATATTAATAATAATAATAACATTACTAATATAATAATAATATTAAAACTAATGATATTAATAATAATAATAATAATAATAACATTACTAATATAATAATATTAAAACTAATAATAATAATATTAATACTAAAACTAATAATAATTATTTTATTTTATTTTATACTAATTTTAACCATAGGGATAAACTTGTAATATATTAATTTTATCTATTAAAATATTATTTTATATTAATCACATCTATCATATAATTCATAAATTTTCACAAACCTTACCTTTGAATCTCTTCACTTTCACCTTTTGGTCCCTTGAAACAGACAACCTCACTTTCCTCTCTCCATTCCCTTAAATCCATATACTCAGATTCCCTCAAATTCATCCTTGGAAGCAAACACACCATTAATGATCATTTTTAGTTCATTATTATTAGTAAAGCGAGTAAAAATAAATAAATTTTGGAGTAAAGTGAGTCTTTCACTTGCTTTATCCTTAACCCAGTCCTAAGTGTCATTTGTTGTGTGTATAAAAATGTATTATATTAACTTAAAGTATAAAAATGTATTGTATTGACTTAAAGGCTAAAATGTAGTAACTTATGATTTCTTATGTATAACTTTTTTTTTGTATACTAGCTACTTACCTTGTGGTTTATGTGTTGTTTTGTTTTCTCTTGATTTATTTTTGCAATGATCATTTAATTGTGTGAGCAGAGGAGGACACATGTGTAAATGCTTTTTTAGCTGAACAATAGTGAGATTGTTGTATAGAGTTCGCTTATGTGATTAAGTTTGGAAATAGTTTTTTTTTTTTTTTTTTTAAAAAGATCGAGAGATTTTTATTTTTTTTTTTTTTTATATATATTTTTTTATATTTATTTTTATTTTTTTTTTTTTATTTTTTTTT
>Ga0099822_1000153_pt1 | contig 48293 bp, 17 predicted proteins | sample CowpeawhiteBW_FD_76839 | JGI IMG/M metagenome (GOLD analysis project Ga0099822, IMG submission 76839) | Root nodule microbial communities of legume samples collected from California USA - Cow pea white BW | ecosystem: Host-associated > Plants > Roots > Nodule | place: USA: California | collected... | reverse complement strand
TAATATATTATTTAAAATAATTATATATAATACATTTTATTAAAAATATATATAAATAACTTAAATACATTTTTATTATAAAATCAATTAAAATATTATTATTAAATTTTATAAAATAAAATTATATTAAATTTAATTATATTTTTATAATTTCAAATTAATTTATTAAAACTGTAATTTTTAATTTTAAAATTTGATATCCGTGCGTTGCACGGGTAAAAATACTAGTTTGTGACAAAAGGATATATAAGCATATAGAATTTATCACACGTAAGCATGTACTTATATGGCTAAAATTAAAGAAAAATTGAGTTTTTGACAAATTTAATAAACTTTTTATAAATAGAATTAAATAGATTATTTTTTTTATTTTTTAATCAAAATAAAATAATAAAGTGATATCTTTTATATCTAAAAAAATTAGTTTGTCAAATTTTATTAAAATATCATTAACAACGAACTGAACTAGCCATTGAAGCAATTTGATGAAAATACGTCTTCTTTTACATGAATTGAATGGTACCTGGAAAGAGACGTGAAGATAAGATAAAGTACGGAAAGAACATTATTAAGACAAAAGTACAGAAAAAAAAAATATTGTAGAATCATCTGCTTCATTTTATTTATATCCCAACAAAAGTATACTTTGTAAGATAACTCCTCAAATTAGACATACCAGATATCAGTATGAACAAACTTAAACAAGGGTCCTCTGATTTTCATGTAAAACAAAATTATATAAATTGTACATACTTTGTTAAGACTTATATAAAAGTAAAGTATTAATTATAATTTTCTTTATATTCTAATAAGTGAACCTATTTGCATGCATAATTTATGGTTACTTGTAATAAATTGGTTGTACCTATTTCACTTTTAACAAAATAAATAAATATACATTCTATTAATTATAAGAGAATATTAGCTTTATAAATAAGATTAGGATAGTTGTATTTTTTTTAATGAAAGAGTGATATTGATAGGCAATGCTTAAAGAGAGAGTTTATATTTTTTACATTTTCTTTAGTATAGGTCACATAGGCCATAGACATTTAGACCTCAAAAAGTCTGTTTAATGGAGAGAGATGGAGAAGATAGAATTCATGTAAATTGTGTGATGGGATAGAAAAATAATAAATAAATTAAAAGGTGATACTCTTTTAGTTGTAAGAGTCACAACCTCTTGTTGAGTTTCAAGAGAATGGCCTTATTCACCGTTTCATATTATTTTGTTATTTTGTGTCTATAGACATTTAGATTTATGGAATTAATTACGTGTTGATACTAAAATCCTAATAAAATTCATCGATAATTTTTTGTTATTATTCATTATGTGTATACTGATATTCATATAATTTAATTAAAATTTATTTATTTAGTTAAAGATAAAGAAGATTTCACAACTTTAATATTATAGTACAATTATATCAATTGGGGATTTGATACGTTTTTTTTTCTTCTTGAAATGTATCATGATTTCTTTTAGCAAGTTATTGAAATTGTCTTTTAAATATAATGTTTCCATTTTTCAATTAATTTTAACTTTGATTATTTTTAATTTTTAAATGCATTTTTAATCTCTAGACTTGAATGTAAAATTAAAATTCATGATATATTTTGATTTCCAAATTTTAAAAATAAATAAAATTTTTGACGTGTCAAATACGTTTTAAAATAATATTTGAGTTATGTACTGTTTTAACATATTTTAACTTAAATATTAACTTAAAACACCATTTAACAAGTTAAAAAAATGAAAGTGGGACGAATTCCAATTTCTTTTGTTTACGTAAACAAACTTAATTCTAGAGAAAAATATTTTATTCTATATTTTTTGTTGTATAGTGTAATATAAGATGGCAACATTATTGTAGCAATAGACATCTACATTTAAGAGTGAGTTGCCTTTTACATACAATCATTCAGATCTCAGACATGAGTTGATTCCGAAGTCTATTTCCACCACAACACAGTCCGGTCAACAGTTTCACACATAAACTCTTACCTTACAACATGTCACCTACAAATTAGTGCCTATAGAGTTTGCAATCAACTCACATGCAACACTTTGTGTTTCAGATTAAGTCATCTTTTCAAAAACCTTAATTATTGTCTCACACCATTGTTTATTTTCCCCTTCTTGCTCATTCCTATCACATGCTTAACAAACCTAAAACAAGAAACCCACCATTCATCCGTCAATTTTGCTGTTTTAGGTCCACTATTCAATTTTAACCTACTGGATTTGACATTTCGAATCACCATCACACACTTTAGTACACATGGTTGTGAAAAATGTTTACTTTCAACCAACTTTAGTGTGAACATTGGAAATAAGTATTTCCCACTTTGCTATAATATTATATATAAATAAATAATTTATAGAGAGTAATTTATTTTTATAACGAATTTTTAAACATTATAAAATATGTTGATTGTATTGATAATTTTAGAAGAAATTAAAATTTTAAAATTTTATAAATGTAATTTGGTCTATTAAAATTATATGATGTTAAATTTTATCTGGAGATTTAAAATTTGTGGTAATTATGTCTCTCGAAATTATTTTTTTCCTTTTTAATATTATTTCCTTATAAGTCGATTTTAACATGAACTATACCTTAATTTTAGTTAAATCATTATTGAATTATCAGTTTGAATAAAAAATCAAAATGTCATTAATTTTAATAAGATCGAAGAATCATCAAATTCAATAAATAGTTCAAGTGTGAGTCAAAGTCGCACATTGGATACAATATACAAAGTTAAACACTATATAAGAATAAAGACTCATAACACTATTACCTTAAGGTTTTTGTATAAAAGTGGTGTCAAATGCTTTATATGTGTAAAACCAATGTCATATATATAAAACAACAATCTCTCAATGACTATAACTCATATATGAAAAATATATATCCAACAATTTCAAATCTATCTTTCCTTTTAATATTCATTCTTTAAATTGATTTTTACATGAAGGATATCTTTACTTTAGTTAGATCCCTTTTAACTTACTAGTTCAATCAATGTTGAAATGTCATAAATTTTAATAACATCGAAGTATCATCGACTCAACTAAATAAAGATGTCATCTACTCATCATCCTTATTATGTTAACACCAATTGGATTATATATTTAACTTTATATTTTTGCCTTAATTTTATAGACAGAAACATGAACCATGCGCATATTAATTATCTGCTATATTTCTTTTTTGTTTAAGTATCATAATTGGCATTTTTGGTTCCTAATGTGACCAAGGTATCATGGTTTTAGTTACAACAACACTTAAACTCAAGATCTATATCGAATGGAACCCAAATAGTCTTTATAACTATAAACTCACTGTGTATGGATAATCGAGTCAGACCCCACTGAAATCTCTATCATACGTGCATTACTACATTATAATAATAGAACAGCGATGTACGACACGACGTGTATAAATGTAATTCATATCCATTTGATTTTGCAAATAATAGCATTCTCGATTATAACATTATATACAGCACAAATAAATATAAGAATGTCATAAAGTAACCACCTTAGCTGACATAAATCGTTAAATCAATTGATGTTCTGTTTTGAAACAATAACCTGCGTACCACTAGTGTACACTATGTACTCCCTTTGTATCACAAACATTGGCACAATAATAAATATGCATCACGTTCTAGCAGTATTCTTTCTCAACTATCTCAGTAGAAAGTAATCTTTCACTCTGGTTACTATGGGAAAATCATGTACTTGCCTTGCTCCAATATGAAGGAAGAGTGAGTTATCTTAACAAAGGGAAAAATGATCCTACAAGAGCATATCCTTTGTGAATTCTTCAACCAAATCATCGGCGATTGTACATGCAGTCTCTCTTTCCAATGTATCAATCTCATCATTTGTTAGCCCAGACCAGGAAATAGATGCAAGATCTTGTGCCACAAAACTATCAACTGAATAAAGAGATGTGTTGGACGTTGGATGTAAAGAAACACGGACAATGTCCCATACTAACTTTAGTAGTTCCTTTCCACATGGTGGAGGTTGCAACGAGGAATTGCTTAGTTTCCTTCTGAATCTAGACAATGTCAAAGGTGGTCCAAGAACAATGGCAAGTGCCTCATTTAACAAATCAAGCAAAACCTTGTGCTCTAACTTATTCTTGTTATGATCTTTTGTGGATCTTTCATCCTCCTTCACCAATTTCCTATGAGATTCTTCCACTTCTTCAAAAACTGAGTTGCCAATGTATTTATCCCATGAACCAAAGTACAAACCAGAGGCAACAAGCAGATCTCTTACATAAGATTCTGCTGGATCATCCAGTTCAACTAATGAAAACTCAATCGGCTCCTGCTTTGTGGTGAAATCAACATAGCCGTCAGAATCAAGCTCGCTCAGTTGCCTCTTTAGGTCTGTCAAATAAAAGACAAAGAGAACTGTTAACAAGAATTTGACATCTGAAAAAGCAATTAGAAGCAAAGGATCTGCACTCTCTTGTTAATCTCATTCTGTAAAATACCAACTTAATGAATAAATCGAAATTATTGATATAAACAAAGAATGTCTGTTAAACGAGGATAATAAAGAGGCCTAAATTTGTAGAAATACTAACACATACTTTAACATGAAAATATCTTGCAAGCAGGGTCACTATCCATTTGAAGAACAGAGTAAATGCTGTTTGTACATTTAACTATACGTTCACATGCAACAAAACAAGGGGAATGCATTGACATTCTATTCATGAACTGTCTGTGGTATCATTTCATCAAATTGAAATATAAAATTGTTTCTCACCGTTCAAACCAGAGCTGATATCTCTGAAAACCTTGGGAACAAAAATATCATCTAATGAAGATGCATCTGGAGTTGATGTTAGACTTGAATACCCGCTCTGTCTCCAATGTTCTTCATCAGCACAGCTGCTTACAGATGCAGGACTAGGAGGTACCTCGGTGGAGTTCTCCTAAGAATCACATATGACACAAACTGATAATTCGATAACGACAATTTATGCAACATAATTGAAAACAAAGGTCACTGAGGAGAATAATGAAAAATGTATATAGCAAACTTACATGTCTGTCACCATATTTCATGAGAATAGTTGGTCCACTCCTGACATCTCTCAAAATTGCACCATGTTCGCTGCCATGTGATTCTACTTTTGACTTAACTCTTTTGCCAAAGAGCTTCCCTCTTAGACCAAAAGTATATTTAAAGTTGGAAAGTTTTTCTTTAATATTAAATCCATCTTTCTTCTGCTTTTTAACACCCACAGGCCTTGCTTCAACAGCTTCAAGCTTCCTCTGAATAAGGGCACCCGTTAAAATGTGGCGATCCTCCAAAAGAAGCCTTCCAAATGATGCTCCTGATGCAGGAGCAGACAAGGATCTTTCAAGGTTCCTAGGTGACAACTCCTTGTGGAGCAATACATTGTCATCTAATTTATGTCTATTGGAACATGTTTGTAATTCTTTTTTCTCTTCTAGAACTCCCCACTGGCTCTTGTCATTTGCACCCTTTATAGTATCTTGTTTTAGTCTAACTCTGTCATTGTCTAAATAACAAGCCACTTCAGGAATGTCCAAATGCAATTCATTTTTTACCGTATTTCTTAGCCTCTCTGACAAGAACCTCCTAGTATCTATGTTGAAAAATTCTGGGGAACTTTGTCCATTGAGCTGCATTTTACTTTTGTATGATCTTGTTGACTCTGAGCGGAGTAAATTAGGTTCAGCATCTCTAGTCATACTTTCTGTGACCTCTTTAGCATCAGATTTATCATTGAAAGGTGTCTCAATTCCACCATCTCTAATCCCTTGGAGTTCACACCTCAAGCGCTCTCTCACTTCCTCAAGAAAATCTTCTATACCTTTTCTCTTATGTAAAGTGCCTGATAAACTGGTGCAATTCTCTTCATGGTTGCAATTGCAAACCCTTTCAGAACCAGGCTTCAAGATAACTATCTGAGTGGGAGAAGTGCATATATCTAATAATCTGCTTTTGGATTTCATCATTAAAGACTCCTCAAAGTCCCTACTTTGTGTTTTACTTCTTGATGGAAAGGATTCTTTTTTCTTAGATAAGATTGACTCCATCTGGTGGCCATTGGGTAGCTTTGGCCACTCCTTAAACCTTGTTGATTGATACTCTTCAAATTCTTTCTTGAATTTTTGGAGTTCCTCCTCTTGAGGATGTTCCCTCGGCCTCGGTTCTCCAAAACTATGTCCACCTTCATCATCATCATCATCAGTGTGCTGATAAAATGAATCAAATTCCATATGGCTAAAAGAATTCAAGTTTGAAGAACCCCTACCAGCCCAACCTTTCCCATTCATTTTCTTCTTTGAAAACTTCCTCTCCATATTTTCATGTGTGCTTTCATCCAATGGAACTACAGATTTAGTGTCTAACGGTAATGGCATGGTTTCTATCCCCATCAACCTTGCCACAACGCTGGGGGCATTACTTCTGGTGCCTGATTGTTTGGAAAAACCCTCTTTGTTCGCTTTTTTCACTGGATCCACATTTGAGTAACCAATTTTCTTTGACCAGCCATCTTCTACCTGACACGAGTACTGAAATTCACCAGAGTTCATTCCATTTAAGAATTGTAAGAAAATATGATGTATGCATGGTGAATGAAACATGTAATGAAATGATCGTGGCTTCTTCAAACCCCTATGAAGGTATGTGAAATTAAACTTACTGGTAATTCTCCTTCTGCACAGTGGACATGAGAGGTTTCTACTTGCAGCTTCATGCCATTTCCAGATGTTTCCATATCTTCATGGCACACAGTATGATAACAAATCAGAATTTACATAACTAGCTGACGAGGGATAAAATAGAACTTAATAATGATAACAATACAATAAACCGAGTCACAGCAACATATCTTACAAAATGCAACTTCATACCATTTAACACAGTAACCTTCAAAACATGACAAGGAAATATTCAGTTGATGATTTCCATTTTGGAAAGGGATCCTTCGAGATCAGGAAAAAAAATGCTCAATTTGGCTTCCTTGAAGCTTATGTAACCAGAAAAGGTATATCGTAGCAAGAGTGAAGTCTCTGTTAGATTTATAAAATAATACTCACCATCGTTATTGTTCTTATGGGCATGAATTTTCTTTGCCATCCTACCCTGATTGAACTCAAACATGTGCAATAAGCCTCCCATGTGGTCAAAGGGTCAACTTGAACACTCTCATGTCATCAATTTCAAGGTTCGTATCCCAAAAAATAAAAATTCAGGTCCTTTCCTTTTCTTCTGTGCGATGTGAAATGAACCAGCACTCCTCCTTTGCACACCCTGAATTGCCAAAAGTTAGTGGGGCATCGAAGAGCAGTGTAAGATCTTAAGATCTTAAGATCCAAGTTATATTTGACGCAAACAAGTTTCTGCTTTTTCGCAGAGACAACCAATGAGTTCCTTCATAGTAAAGCATATACCAAAAACTGCACTTTTTCCATTTTTGTGAATAATGTTATAATTGAATGAGTAACCTTGCTAACATAAGGCAAAAAGCTTATCGGACAGTATTAGTATTGTATTGCATCCGATGTAGAACATAATACAGAAATATAATTGATAATAACATTGTAATAGCGAAAGGAAAACAAAACTGACCAATTTTTTTTCCAGTTTTAGAATTTGAACTTTGATATAAAATTATGAATTGACCTATAAGAAAAATTAGAAAACTTTGACTTTCATGCACACACTGAAGAGAAAGAAGAACCTTTGTCTTCTAAGGACCCCATATATCAACAACTTCAGAATCCATTGATGGAAAAGCAAATTAGAGCAAAGAGAAAGGCCCAACAACAGGTTTCTGAGAAAATGTAGAAAAAACAACTCTGAACCTCAAAATTCCGGCATCAGTTAGAATTAACAGTAAACAAAATAAGATTGTCCCGTCTTTTTTGTATCAGAACCATAAACATCGTACAGTACAAGTGACCCCTTTACGATACACTTGAATGCACGTTCGAATAAAAAAAAAGTGAGAAACAGAGAACATGTTGCATCCAAATAAACATACCAATGAGCAGAACCAAAACAAACCTCGTATCCACCAACTGGAAATTCAGCCTGATATCAATTCTGGCCTTAAAAAACAAGAAAGTGGGTGTGCTTGAAAAGCATCAAAGCTTCAAACTTGATATCAAAATCGTAAAAGATGGAACAAAACTTGGAAATCCTGGAGGGAGGGAGAGAAAGAGAGAGAGACAGACAGAGACAGAAAGAGAAGTGTGTATGTGTGTATGTGTGTCATGGAAAAGTGGAAAATTGTGAACTGGGATTTTGTATTAAGAAAGAAAGAAAGAGAGGCAACGATGAAAACTTCATGGGAAAAATATTGATAATGAGTTAATAATGATGACGACAAAGGAAAAAGCTACAATATTCATAGTGTAAGAAAAGGGAACAAGGCCTCTAATTCCATTGCTGGAAGTGAATGAATGAAAGCGAAGGTTCCCTCTCTGCCATTTATTTAGTTAATTGATTAATCATTCTCACATTTTCATTCTTTTTCTTTCTTTTTTCGATAAATCTGCTGTCACTCTTGCTGTACCGTAGAACACCTTTTTTTTTTGTTTTGGTCTAGTGATGAGACTCAAGGGTTTGTGTTTTTCTTAATTCGTATCACTTTTCTTGCGAATGCTGCGATTTCCATGCGAGTGAAATCTTTTACCAAGTCATGTAAGTGAAATAATTGAATTTAACAGTTAGATACAATAAAAAAAGTTATTATTTATTAGGATGAAAATGAACTCTTGGAAAGTCGTTGATTGAGGGAGTGAAATCAGGAAAAAAAATTGAAGGCGAAGGACTTGGTAACATCCGAAATTCGTACATTTTTAAATTCTGTTTCCTGCAAAATGGTCTTCAATGCCTATGATATAGGACGGTTACTTGGTAATAGAAGGCAAGTTCAGGATCATATAACTCTGCATAATCTTAGAGGGAATATAATAGTTTAATCCTTATTAGTTAAGTAAAGTCATTGCTTAATGAGAGAGAAGTCAAAGGAAAAAATTTTCACATGAGTTATAGTATTATATTATTATGGAATAAAAATGGAATCATATGATTGCAGTTTGAGATCACGTAACAACCAGCTCAGAGGTGTGAGGTTTTGCAGTTGTACGCGCACGACGCCTCCATTTGGCGCTAGATATCATGCCACTTTGGAATTTTGGTTTTATTTATTTGTCTTCTGCTTTTCTTAGTTCTCTTTTCTTTATCGTATCTTAAGTTTAGAATAATACAACAAAACAACTGAAAATGTAAGCAAAAAATCAAAGTAAGATTGTACTATAAAAAACTGTACGAAAGAAAGTCAAAGAAATTTTTTTTTAATATGTATAAAAGGTTATATAAATATTCTTAATAAAAGAAATTACGTCCCCAGAAATTAGGGTATTATATAAAACCTAGTTTATACATGTTTAATTATTTGAACCTCACCCTCACCACATCACGTATATATATCTTAAGGTGGAGAACTCGAGATTTGATTGTGCGTTTTATATATGTTTATAGATGAGTGCATTAGGAGGAGTTAATGATCATTTTAAACATAAGTTATGTTATTTTACTCCATTAATTGGTGTTTATATATTGGTGTTGGTTCGGTTTCTCCAATGGTCATTCTTGTGTTATTACCATTGGTTTTGTTAACAATTATTATTCTGTGCAAGTATGACATAATTAATTTTTATATTTCCTTTGCATTGGCTTTGCAATAGGAGATATAATAAGGAGTTTAGTTTGTGGATCAATCAATTTTTAGACTGCAGCTTTCAATTCTTCATTTGTTTAATCACAGCATAAATGTTTTTATCTTAATCTAAAGTAATTATAATATATATTTTGAATGCGACTCTTTTTTTTCCTATTAGGTTTCGTTCTTTTGTTGAATTCAAAATATAGAATAGAAGTATTATTTTTTTTTTTGTTTTTGGTATTCATGAACAGAAGCACATAAGAAACTTGATTATGATTATATCAGAGTTTCATTAACAGTAAAAACTTGTTTGCATTATGTATTATCATTTTGTCTCCCTAATTCACAATAAAAATATTTTTATTATGTTTTGATACACCTAATTATTTCACATCACTTAAGAGTTAAAAATAAATAAATTTAAATATTTATTTATTCCTCAATCATCCAAATGGTCTTTTGAAGATAAATGACAAAACTCTCAATTCTAAATTGCATAAAAAAAATAGAAAATAAAAAACTCTCAGTCAATTTTTTGACCTGTTTCACGTACTCAATTGAAATTCTGAAAGGCACTTTTGTCAAATAAAATAATGATAATATGCCAACTCAAATACATTAAATAAAATCTAAAATATAAAATATCTAAAAAGAGAATAAAAAAATAAAATAAGACATAATAATACCAATTATCAATTCACACGTATAATAAACGTTATTCAAATTCTATATATAAACGAAGGATATCAAAATTATTCATAACATATAACCTTACACTCAATAAAATAGTTTTAAAATTACAAACAACAAATGATTATGTTATTAAAAACTTCATCAAAGAAAAAAATTCTATTCTATCTTCACTAATTATGATCAGTTAAAATGTTTTTTCTTACCTAAAACTAGGGGTGGCATTGCGGTTCTCAACCCGCACTTGGTCCGTCTCGCATTTCTAACACGGGCTGAAAAGTTTGATTCGTTTCCCATAAGTGCGGGTTTGTGGGTCCGTGGACCATCCTACCCTTTTTTTAATAAAAAAAATTTGATGATAAAGTTTTTAATGTTCAACAAATTGGAAGACTTTAGTCCATAATGGAAATAACTGATATACACAAGTGCAAGTTATTTTTTCTTTTGTTATATGAACCGCAGGCCAACTTGCACGGACTGCGAACTTTTGTGGACCAGACTTCTACGGGTTAACGGGCTCAATGACCTGACTCACCTTACGTTTTTTTTGCAGGCATGTGGACCGGTCTGTCAATCAGGCCATATTGTCACTCTTATCTAAAACCTTATTTTACAGACTGTGAACTTTTGTGGACCATACTTCTACTCATATTGTCGAGATCCGTTTCATATATTTTTTTTTCAATCAGTAGGGTCAAAACTGTAATTTTTGGGATACAGAAGAATGTTTGAGGATGCAAGGAGAAATCCTCTAGTTTCTCTCCTAATTTATCGGCCTTTTGGGTCATCAACAAATCATTTTCTAGTTGGGCTTGCCAAAATTTAACTCATACCTCTTGTTTTCGTTGTTCAAATTATTATCGGACTGTTTCTTTCTGCACTCCCATTATTTTTTTTCCTGCACCCAGATATGTGAATTTTTCAGATTTTGTTCCTAAATACACTAGACCAATTTCAAAAATATCTTTTCAGAAGACACTTATCAATTGTATAATGAATTTTCTTTTCCGAAAGTATACATTAGGCCTCCAGAAACACGAATCTAGATACCAAATTTCCACCACCCACCCCTATTTTGGATCAAAATTTTCGAAAGCTTACATTTCTGTGATGGGGTGCAGGAAGAAATTTGACAAGGAAGAATCAGCCTTATTATCTATTAGCATCCATTTGAATTCACTTTCATGAACAATGCGAAAATAAACTGGCCTTCATCATTACTAAAAACACCTTGGTTCATATAACCATCTCACTCTCTTGAAGCTAATTAATTACCCGAAACCATCATCGAACAACATTACCAGTTACGAAATCAGATAAGTTACAACATCTCGATACACTAAAAAAAGGTTCACTCTAACCTTTATATAATGAAGTTTCAAGTCAATGCATGTCAGAAGTAGAACATACATTTTTCATGTAGGCTTGAAAAGATTTACTAGACCTATTAGGGATTTGAATAAAGTCTGAAAACTCTTCTTATATAAAGCATTAAACTAGATCGTATAGTTCACAAATATCAAATCACTAACACAATAAATTCACTTGGGCTGCGGTCAAAAAATTTCTTAGGACCAAAAGACAGCCTATTACCACACATAAATTTATGTTTCCCTCAACTACGTATGACCTAGGTTAGACAGAAAATCCTAAAATATTATAAGTATAAACACACACAAAATTTTTTTATACGAATTCAACCAAATTTACGAGCTACACCCACTTTTTCCTTGAGCTCACAATATAAAAAATTTCACTAATCAAACAAAAGATTACAATGAATACACTAACCTCTTCAGGTTACAACAAATACATAAACCTTCTCAAATTACAATAAATATCCACACATCTCTGTGCTATACATTCTTAATCTCCTCTGGAGATTAAAAATCTCAAGAATGAAAAGAAAACTTTCAATAGAGAGCATAATTTAAGCTCAAAGTGAAAATTTTCACGTGAAGTATATTATAAAAGTTTTCACACATCCTCTTTTAGACAAACTAGATGAATGATAGAGAAACTTCGTAAGCCATTATGTGAATCTTGTGCTTGTGTTTTGTTGTTACTTGTCACTTTCTCTTCATCTTCAACTTGAGCTCTTTATATATCTTCTCGAAAAATGACTGGTGAAGATCTATATCAGATATCTCTTAATTATGCAAATATACATATCAACTTTAAAGTGAAAATTCATTTTTTTTCATGGTAAACACAAAAGAAAGTTCTTATAAGATCTTCAATTGATTCATTAGAGTGATCTCATCTTCGTTTTTTGATAAAGCAAACAATTTAAATAATATATAAACATATTTGCAATTAAGCGAAATCAAATGCGCATGTGATTATTTGATCATAGATAGCATGTTTCCATATTCAAACATAAAAACATTATTGATCATTTAAAGTTCTTCAATTCACAAATATATTATTCGTTTATGAAATCTTTCAAGTATACTTGATTATCTAAAAATATTTTGATTGTTACACCTTGATTAAAATTCATTAGAACTAAACATAAATTGAATCTGAAGTATCCGACATCGTCTAATAATGCGTCAGTGAGGTCCTATAAATCGTTTGGTTTGAAACAAAAATGAATTTGTCTAAGAGTCCTTCAACTGCATGAACACACGCATGTTAGAGAGAATATATGTAATATTAATTCACATTACTTAAATAATTTGTTATCATCAAAATCATTAAGTGATCTCATATGAATTAGATCGTCAGATGAAGTGTATTAAATTATTTGATTTCAACAATATTAGATTGTCTACTCTTAACAATATTGGATTGTCTAATCTTAACAAGAATAACAAGCAATGATAAGAAAAGTCTACTCCAATTTCAAAATGCAACTAGATGATCAAACAAGTTAAGCTTCCAATATTAGGTTTCTTGACTTGTTCTTGTTTGGTTTTGGTTAAGCTTCCAATATTAGGTTTCTTGACTTGTTCTTGTTTGGTTTTGGTTGGGTATGTTCTCATAAAGGTTTATGGATGATAAGGAAATTTTCAAGGTTGGCTTAGGAAGGTTCTTAAAAGGATTTGGAGAGTTTTTATATTTTTTAGGTGAAATTCTTGGAGAAACTAGTAGGTGTTTTGCAAAAACTAGTTTGGTATAGGAATAGGTTCTTAGTTATCATTTTTGTATTTTTTTGGATAACCAATTGAAGAGGTTTGTCGTGCTTTGATAAAGGACAACAATCATCTACTAGATAGGTGTTGGATTTTGGGTGAGGCTTTCACACGAGTCCTCACAAGAACTTGTTTCAAGAACTTATTTACTACATTTGATAAGTTGGAAGATAACATTTTGATGGGCAATGATGTTTCTTATAAGACAATTGATATAGGATCTATATAAATATATACTATGAAATTATTCTTACATTGAACAACATTAGGTATGTTCTATAGTTAAAGAAGAACCTTATTCAAGCGATCAGATGACCAAGTATATAAGAAAACCTAAAAAAGAACATTAATAAGTTGTGAAGCAAATCATAAGTTTGCTTCAAGTAAATTGAGGACATTAAAATTATGTTTGAAGGTGATTTTAGAGACGAATACAAACACTAATTTCTTTATAACTAAAATATTGGTAGTTAATGTTAGAACATAATTTAAATTTTAATTCATAATTTAATTATAGTTCTTTGTTTAAATATCATTGATTTTTACTTTATAATTTAGTCATTATGAGTAATAATTTTTTGTTGGTCGCCAATTTAATAATTATAATGCACATTGAAAAACTATGCATCTTGCATTGTATTTGTTTTCGTCCTAACTAAAGACGGTCACAAAGTTCATGGGGAATAAATGTCAAACTTTTACTGAATTTGAAATTTTGTTAAATAGTACATATAAAATAATTACAAATTAACATTATTTATTAAACTAAAATTAATTATTAAACTAAAATTATCTATTTAAACTTAAAATTTTAATTATAATAACATTAGTTAAAATATTATTAAAATTAGTATACTTTAACTAAATTTAATAAACTATTAAAATTTCTTGATTATATGATTAATTAATACAATTTATTAATTACTACTCATTTTAATTAATTATAATTTTATAGTATAAAATTTACAAATGTAAAATAAATAAATTTATTAAAATATTTAGAATTAAATATATTTTTTATCTCTTAACTTGAAGTGAAAATTAGAATTAGTCTACTTTTAAAATTTTGATTCAATTTAATCTTTTAACTTAACTTTGAAAAATACATCAATTTAATTATTTTAACTAAATTTTATAAAATTATTTTACATTTCAAATATTATTGTAAAATAATTCAAATAAACTAAACTATATTTTGCTAAAAAAAACTAAATTTATATATTTTAAAAAATAAAGATTAAATTGATTCAAAATTTTTAGAATCAATAATTTCAATTTTTACTAAGTTATATTTAACCCAAGGTTAAAATACCTTTTTTATCTCAATTTTCGTCAGGTTTTGTTAAATAAGTCCTAATTTTGGTTTTGTATTCAAATAGATCCCAATCTTCCTCAATTTTATTCAATTGGGTCTTTTTTTTACTAACATCCTTTAAATCATTAACGGCCATGAACAATGACAGCCACGTGTATCTTCGCGGTTTTTTTGAATTTTTTTATTTTTATTTTTCATTTTTTTTTAATTTGTTTTAATTTTTTTAAATGTCTACGTGTCAACTCAGCAGCGTGCATGTGTCAAAGTCAATTTTCTATATTCAATTTGGTTCCTATATTTGTTATTTTTGTTCAATTTAATCCTAATTTTTGTTAACATGAACTAATTTGGTCTCTCTCAAAATTGAAACCAAATTTAATTTTTATATTAAAATTCACATTTTTTATTAAATATTTTTATATAATATATTAAAATTCACATCATTATAACTTTGATATAAAAATTAAATTTGATCATATTTTCGATAGGGACAAAATTGGTTAATTTTAAACAAAATTAGGATTGAATTGAACAAAAATAACAAATACGGGGATCAAATTGAATATAGAACATTGACTTTGACACGTGGCACGCTACTGGGTTGACATGTAAATATTTAAAAAAAAAAATTAAAAAGTTTTAAAAAATTTTAAAAAAATTAAAAAAAAATCACGAACCGTCACTGTTCATGACCGTTAATGATTTGAACGGTGTTAGCAAAAAAGTACCCAATTAAATAAAATTGATGAAAATTGAGATCTATTTAACACAAAATCAAAATTAGAACTTATTTAACAAAACTTGACAAAAATTGAGACAAAAATATATTTTAACCTTAATCCAATTATTTATTATAAATTATGAATTAATAAGTAAAAAATAATTAAAAATTGTAATAAAAGGGAGGTGCGTCTGATTTGGATGCTGGAAACAAAAATTCAGACTGCTGTGTTACAGTAGAAGTGATTACAAATGCCAATTTTAATCTTTTTTTTGTTAGATAAGAAAAAATGAGAAGATAATAGGAATGCTTTTAGTAAAGCATTCCGTGAAATTTATTTATATTCTCCTTAACTTTGCTAATTTGCTATCAGTGAAGTGATTGGTACGTCATATAAAATGAAAAGTAATAATTTAAAGAAAACAAAGTACCTAAAAATTAAAGTGGAGAGAGTGTGAGAAAAAGAAAATTGAAGCCCATAAGCAAAGGGATTTTGTGGTGCCACGTATCTTTCAATAATACTCGGGCCCAAATGTCGGGTCTTACACTCTAATTTACTCCTGACACGTGTTACTATTTAACTTGTCCGAAGATCTGGGTAACGTTCGGTTCGATAATAATAATAATAATAATATCCAAGATGTTATTACAAATTATTTAATTCTTAACAGAAGAAAGATAATTTTAGTGTGATTTTAATCATATTTTTGCACCTACCGGGAAGTGTCTTAAACATAAGCTAAAAATATTGTATTTAAAAAAAAATCATCTTCTATGTTGTTCTGTTTCTTTTTTTTTTCTTTTAAACTGTTTCAAATATATTTAAAAAATTGAGTCAAATCTAACTATAAGAACCTTTGATTTTCTTTTTTTCAAGATAAAGGTCACTTACTCGGTGTTGTCTCTTCTCATAACCAAATGACGAAACACAGAAGAGTGTGAGAAAGTGCTTTCAACTGCTCCTTTCTAAAGCAAGAGACAACAAAATATCAGTTATTTCCAACCAAATCACATTCCCAACTTTTCTTCATTCTTCATTCTAATTTTGCAAACTCAATCTCCGATTCTGATCCTCACACCATTCAAAATAAGAAATGTTTGTGAAGAAACTAGTAGAGAAAGCTTCCATCAAGAAGGTAACTCCTTATCTCTTCTCTCTTCTCTTTCTTTCCTTTCATATTCTTCTTTTTTTCTTTTCCACCATTGCTTCTTATCATCATCATCATCGAAATTCTTCAGATATTTATCATCACTCACTCAGATTCATTAATTGCTTATTAAAACTGAAACACCCTTCATTTCTTTCTGACAATTTAAGCTGTGTGTTCTTCACTCAAAGTTTTGAACCATCACTCATCATCAATTTTCTTTCGAATCTAGATTTCCTTTTCTTTCTTTTTCTTTTGAACTTAGATACTCGGTTTATATTATATTTCGAATTATAAAAAACGAAGACTTCGATTTCAGCAATACAATTTAAAACATAAATTCGAGGATACTATGGTTGTCATAAGTAATATATTTTATACACCCTGGATATTGCTGCTAAATTTCGTTTTTATCCTTACTCTATCGCGTATTTTAATTCATAGCTCAAAACAATGGTGGATATATGATGAGCATATGGTATACGAAAACTGGGTTTCTTAAATATTTTACATAATATTTTTTTTATAACGTGACAGATTCTTTTTTATCCAAATTTATTTTTCTTTTCACCGTATTACGTTTCTGGTTTTAAAGAAGGGCTGCAGAATCTCAAGAAAAGGAAAACGTTTTGGGTCGGTTGAGTTGTGTTTCAAGACTTGTTCATGGTTGAAAATTGATTACATTAACGATATTTACTGAAACAGACACAAACGTTGTGTAAATGTAAATGTTTTCTGCGCTTTACGTTTCAAAATAATAAGTTCATTTTAAGGACCAAATCGTATTTACCATATGACGATGAAAGGTGATAACTTAACTTCCAAATTAACTTTCAATTCGAAGTAATTAGGATCCTCCACAGTAATAGTAACTACACAACGAAAAGTGAAATGAGTAATTTTAATGGTGACACGAGAGAGAGGGAACAGAAAATAAAAGAAAAGAAAAGAAAAAGATAGTTTATATATATATATATATATATATATATATATATATATTTAAAAAAATGGATAGGATTATGGTCGGTGGTATATTGATGAGTGGGCCCATGTTTGAATGCGTTAATATTGGTCAAGATCTGTTAACCCACTGCCACTAGAATCCAAGGCCCTATGAAAGGATAATTTACACTGAAAATATTAAAATTTCGAAAAAAAAAAATCTTCAAACAATAATTGTTTTAAAACTATTAAAAAGTCCTTTTAGTATGTGAACTTAATTAGTTCCTATCATTTTATAAGGTGTTTTATTTATTTAGTTATGCTATGTTACTTTGGTTTAGTAGTAGAACTATGATATTTCAACAACTAGAATTTTCTGAGTTAAGTTTAGGTATTAAAGTCATTGCGAGTGATTAAATTTAAGTATGTCTTGCACAGAAGCACCGCTAAAGTGACAGACAAATTACATCTTTAAAGGTTTCTTCTGGATTTTAAGCTTTCATAGGTATATATAGGTGAATTATACTTTCAGAGACTAAAGTAGTTGTTATACGGCGAAAATAGAAGTAATCAGGCGTAAGATACTGTTAGTTGTGAATATGATGAAATGGAATTAGGTGTTCTTTCTTCTGAGTTTTGGTCTGAATGTAAAATTTCAAAATTACATAAAAAGATAAATAACATGCATGGTACTTACTTTTAGAAGATGACACGAAGTCACGAACAAATATAATAATGATTCAAACTCTGAGCTGTTTTATCATATTGTAGTAAAATATAATATGCAAATAACACTCTTGTATATGTATGAAAACCAGCTACAACCTTAGAAGCAGAACTAAGAATATAGGCATTGAACTTTATGAATTTCTATGCAGACTGGTGGAAATTCATCGGATGGATTAAAGGCTAGTGATGTAGATCCACGGTTGGTATTTCATCATGGAGTGCCATCTGGTGGTGCCAATTTCGCCTACGACACCATTCAGAGGATACTGGCGATTTCTACAAAGTATGTTCCCCTCAACTACATGCTTAATGATTCAAACTAAGGTGCCATTGTAGTGCATATAATGAACATATACTCTCATAGTTGTTACTTTCTAATCAGTTTTCTGTTGCACTCCTTCCTCTATAACCATCTAAGTGGCAGAGAGATAACTAAAAGTGTAAAATTCCTTGGAAGGGGACATGCTATGTAAATTTACAAGGTTGTTGAAATGGGTGAGTTTTCATACTTGAAACTGATTTTGTGAGTTTTTCAAAAAGGGATGGACAGATTAAACTCTATGGAAAAGATAATGCTCAAGCCATGCTTGAATCTAGTGAAGCCCAACCTAGCAAGTTTCTACAGGTTATGTGCCTTATCCATCAAACTGTTGTGAAAAATGTTCCTTTTTCTTTAGGAATGTCAAGCATTTAATGCATTAACAATGCTATTATATTTAATGCATGCAGTTCATCCAGAACCAAGGTGTACTTATAAATGTTACTTCCAATAACCATATTGAGGCGAGTATACATACGGGGACTTGCTCATATGTGTTGTATTTTTCATGTTGCTATGAATTTAAGCTTGTTCTGCTGATATAATTCAGTGTAATGTGTCAATATACTTTTATTATCATGTTTGAGATCTCAGTTTGTTCGGCAAATTGATTGTCCTGTGTCCCTTTACATTTAGGTTTGGGACATCGACAAGAAATCGCTGTCTGATGTGTATATTGCTAAAGAAGAAATCACTTGCTTTGCAGTTATTCAACATAGCCTCTATATGTAAGTAGTAAGTGTAATTCAGAACAAGCTATATATGAAGCAAAGCTGCGTAAGTTATTTATTGCATGTATCTGTGTTGGCAGGTACATAGGACATTCTAATGGTGATATTTCAGTTTTGATGCTTGATCAAGAACCATCATGTCATTTGGTTAAGATGAAATACACCATACCTCTCTCAGCTTCCTATGGTGAGAAACATGTTACACCCTTTTTCTTTTTACTTCACATGGTACAAGTAAATCTTACACTCAATTTGGATTTGAAGAAAAGAGTACACGATGATGATTATAAATCTTAAAGCACCTGGTTGTCAATTTAAGTACCTTAATTATCTTTGTTTAGGTAACTCTGAAGTGTCTGATGATACTGTTGTGACACACATACTGCCTCAACCAGCAGCTGAAAGTAAGAGGTGATCTTCACAAACACAGCCATCCTTAGGATGTTGTTATATAAATATTTTGGTTCATAGTTTTTAATTGATCGTTTATTTGTACACTCAAACTTATGTTCTCTTATGTGTTCCATTGCAGGGTTCTCATAATCTTTAGAAATGGTCAAATGATATTATGGGATGTTCAGGAAAGTAGAGTTATTTTAAGAAGTGGTGGAAATATGTTGCAGCTGCATAATGAAACAAAAAAAGTGAGTTCGGCATGTTGGGTGTGTCCATATGGAAGTAAAGTAGCTGTAGGGTATAACAACGGAGAGCTCTTCATTTGGAGCATCCCTTCTGTAAATATTGGAAATGCCTCATCATCTGAATGTAGTTCTCAAAACACTCCATTTCTCAAACTTAACTTAGGATATAAGTCAGACAAAATCTCCATAGGATCAATAAAATGGGTTTATGCTGGAGGAAAGGCTAGTCGACTATATGTTATGGGAGCTTCTGACTATGCTATTGCAAACTTGGTGCAGGTATTTGAATGCTTTGCTCAGAGCATTTGTAACAAAATATCTTGTCCCAGTACAAATTATTTGAACATTTCTGTCTCTATATCTTTCTTTATAATGAGTTATTCCTAAATGATGGTCCTTTTCTGAAACAAATAAAACTAGAGTTTACCATTACAAACTACAGGAACTTTGATTTTCAGAAGGCATAACGCACCCTTTGTTCAAAGAATTAGAACTAGGTATAATTTTCTAAATTAACACGCACCACTTTTCACTATAAAGTTTTCCCATTTAGCTAAATGAGATGTTTAGATCTTGATATCAGTAAAATTGAGTTAAGTTTAAAGTTCTATTCTTAACATTAGACTAACTTATGTGATTGTATGAGGCAGGTAGTGTTGCTGAATGAGAATACAGAATCTCGCACAATTAAACTCGGACTTCATCTCTCTGAATGTTGTACTGACATGGAGATCATATCATTAACTTCACCTGAGCAAAGCAAGCATAAACAAGATTCTTTCATTTTGCTTGGGAAGTCAGGCCATCTATATTTGTATGACGATAGTTTGATTGAGAAGTATCTGCTACAATGCCAATCTAAGTCCACGCCTTCACTTCCAAGGGAAGTAACTGTGAAGTTACCACTGATAGAATCAAGCATCACAACAGCAAAATTCATCTCCAACAATTCTAATGTGTTTAATTTTGAAGATGAGGTAATATGGTTCCGAAACTATAATTTTTGCTTTACCATGCTCATTCTGTTTGCAGTCCACCTTTTTGTAAATCCATTGATTTGGACCTTGTTTGTCTTTGTCACATAGTACTACACACAGCTGTTCAAAAGCTATCCATTGTTTGTTCCTGTTGAAACAAATCAGAAGGATGGAATTAGCCTAAGTTCGGCCAAATTTACTGGATTTTCCAAAGTTCAAAACTTGTACATAACTGGACACAGCAATGGAGCCATAACCTTCTGGGATGCTTCATGCCCCATTTTCGTTCCGATTTTGCAATTGAAGCAACAGGTAATACTTTTATCAGTCACACCTACTCTCAAGTTGCATTCAGTGGAAAGAAATAATTAGTTTGTACAACAAAATAATCCATACAAAAAAGTTAGCTTTACTAACAACCTCCCGTTTGTTATACACAAATTGCCTGCATAATATGCGAAATGCTCCTTTAGTCTTCTTGTGGAATATTTCCCTCTTTCAAAAAGAAGCTACTTTCATGAATGCAAACCATCAGCCAACTTATTTGTCTAGATAGTTAGAGTTATTGATTTCATTGGCTAATCATGCCAATGTTGTGTTGAAGTATTGGATTGATAAGGAAATTTCAAAATGCTTTTACAAATCTCTTTAACCAAGTAAATGTTGAATAGCTAGCTAAGTATGTTACACATCAAGATATTATCAACTTTAAGCACAAGCAAGCTCTAGGGATAAAGGCGATTTTTATTCTTTTCCATGTAAAAAATTTACTTATTTATTGAGTTTTTTATGATTTGTTTCCTCCATCTCAATCCAGAGTGAAAATGACTGTTCATTAAGTGGGATACCATTGACAGCATTATACTTTGATAGCAACTCTCCAGTTCTTGCTTCTGGTGACCAAAGTGGAATGGTGAGGTTCCTCGATATGATAATTTCCTTCTCTCTCGCATCATTCCCACCTGCCTTTAATATGTCTGTCGTAAACATGATGTACAGATTTGCATCTTTAGATTCAAACCTGAACCATATGCAACTAACAGCTTCATGTCTCTTACTGGTACGTGGTATCACTAACACATACCTTTTGCTTGGTTATCATTTATCAGAGGGCTTGCATGATTCATATATTAATCAATACTGAGTTCCCTTTTTCTTTTTCTTTTTTTTTTTTTTACAGGGGGTGCAAAGAAAGGAACTGATCATATAATCCAAAGTGTGAAACATGTAAAGAGTACTGGTGCCATTATTTCAATGAACATGGATCCCAGTTCAATGCATCTTGCTGTTGGCTCTGATCAAGGACATGTGAGATAATTTTTTACTTTTCTTTTGAATTTTGGAAATATGGTCCTAGCTTGATAGTCCAAGTATTCAAAGAAATTAGTTTAAGGTACAAATTCCAAAAAGCATATTTTAAAAGATAGGGCTTTTGCAGTTATACTAAAAGAAATAGAAAACCTCAATTTATAGGTCAGTAGATAAACATAATGGTCTTCACCAACGATATTCCCACAAGCATAATTGCCAGACTAACCACTCCAGCACTAATGCAACTATAAAGGGCCACTACACATACCAATGATCATAGGACTGCGTAAACAACTTCATTAAACAACTTAACAAATAATGGACCATTTAGCATCACCAAAAAGGAGCATATTGTGTCTCTCCTTTGTGCAAGTTTCTAGCAGATTTCTGTTCCTTGATCATATGTTTGGGTGGTAATTGCTAAATGTTTTGCTACTTGAGCTTTGACAAATGATCAACAGATATTGCATAGGACTACCTATTTTTGTGTTCCTAGTGTTTTGACATTATAGTTGTTTATTGACTTTCCTAAATAACTTTTATGCAGTAACGTTTATTCATCCATTTTGCTGCAGGTTTCAGTTTTTAACATAGATGGGCCAACTTTGTTATACCAGAAACATATTGCAAGTGAAATTTCTGCTGGTATCATCTCTCTGCAGTTCCTAACCTGCAGTTTACATGGTTTTGAAAAAAACATTTTGGCAGTTGGAACAAAAGATTCATCTGTTATGGCACTAGATAAAGAAAATGGAAACACACTAGGAGGAAATATTTGTCCCAAGAAGCCCTCTAAAGCTCTATTTATGAACGTTTTGGGTAAGAGTGTGTGGTTGGCATAATTATCAATCATTGATATATAGTCGTAAAGATGCTCATTCTGTTAAGGATCAAAGTTTCAACACTGTTCTTGATTGATCTGAAAGAAATTACTGAAAATGGTAAAAGAAATATTGTTGTGGTACACAGATGGACAAGGTGAACAGGTCAAAGGATCAATTACAAAAGATGGATTAGACTTGAGCGAAAGGAACCATATTGATGATGCAACAACGAAACAGCAGTATATTCTGCTTTGTTCTGAGAAAGCTTTGTATGTATATTCATTGGTGCATGCGATTCAGGTGATGCATGAATTCCTTACATCCATAACCAGGAGTCATGAATAACAAAAATATCAGCTAATGCTTGCCATGATGTATTCCAGGGAGTTAAAAAGGTGCTATACAAGAAAAAGTTCAATTCTTCATCATGTTGCTGGGCATCAACATTCTACAGCCATTCTGATGTTGGCGTCGTACTTATTTTCACTACTGGAAAAGTAGAATTAAGGTGGTGCTTTTTCTCATTTGTTAAAGTGATAACTCCACCTATTTTGAGGATAGTTTTTCACTGTCAAAAGTTAAGAAAAATATATCATTGTTTGTAATGTATTGTTGATCTCCCATCATTTTCTGGTATACCCCGGTGTGCTTTTCAAGTCAGACAAGCAAAAATGCATAATCTTATTTGAATTTTTTAATTACTGCTATTTTTCTTTCGAGAATGATTAAAACAGCAATTGGTTTTGTAGTAGTACAAAAACCAGCATGAGGCCTATTATTTCGATATTCAAGGGCTTTATACTGTATTAGTTGGAATTTGGACTATTTCTGTATTTTTCTGGGAGATATAAAGAACTTCAGTTATTCCAAGTTTTAAGTGATGTCAAGTACTTTCTCTTCTTTCTCTTTTTGCTAAAAATAGTTTAATTCATAGACATATTTTATATGGTAGGTCTTTGCCAGAGTTATCCCTGGTTATGGAGACTTCAATTAGAGGTTTCAGTTACTCTCCTCCAAAATCAAAGTCATTTTCTGAGAGCCAGATATGTTCTTCATCCAAAGGAGATCTTGTTTTGGTATGAGCATTGTTTTTTACCAGTACAATTTTCTTTAGAAGTTATATATTAAAGTATTAGTTCCATTTACAGGTGAATGGTGACCAGGAAATTTTTGTTGTCTCATTGTTGGTCCAAAGGAATATTTTCAGGTAATAACTATATACAATACATGGCTCAAGAGTCAAGATGGCACAGTAAATCTTCTTATCTATCTCTTGCTCTTATGCATAGTACAGAGAAATACGTGGTTATGGATATTGGAATAATATTCCTCACAGAGAAGATGAAAAGTGTAACATTAGTACCCTCATTTTTACATTTTGTTGACTTCCAGGCCTTTGGACTCTATTAGCTGCATCTACAGAAAAGGAATGATGCTTTCACAAGAAGAGCTGGTCCCTAGCCCAGTCATAAATAAGGAAAAGAAAAGGGTAAATAGTATAAATAGTATATTTTAAAATATATAGATAGATAGATAGATAGACAGAGATATTCATTATCTTTGTGATAAAAGGTGTTTGATCTTCATTTTGGTCTTCTCAGGGTATATTCAGCTCTGTCATCAAAGATTTTACTGGCAGTAAAGAAAAACATGCTCCAATCTTGGAAACTGAAGATTCTAAAGAAAGTATCCAGAAACTCTCAGCTATCTTTTCAACTGAAAATTTTCCATGTGATGCTGATAATAATGATAATCTGACTGTTGATGAAGATGAGCTTGAATTAAATATAGGTACGGAAGTCCCTTAGATATGAGCTACTGAATATTATATAGCCTACAACGAAGAAACAGAAATTGTCTATTTATATTAATGAATATATGACCTTTTCATTGACTCTGCTGATCAGAAAATACAAATGGTAAATAAATCGACTGCTTCCTAAGGCAGATTCTCGTTTTTGTATCATGTGGATAAATAAACAATCATTTTATTGGTGTCCTTGTGTACAGATGACATTGACCTAGATGATCATGAAGAAAAACGCAAAGATCAAGGTATATTGGGAGGTTTTAACAAGAAGAAATTGCCTGCAAAGTTTCTGGCTTTGAAAGGTTAGTGCACTTGAACTACTGGGATTGGGATGAAATATTTGCTCATATGATCACTAATTTTATCATTTGATTTGGGAGAAGAGTGAAAAAACTGCAATACCCTTCATTTAGCGTACATTGTCCAAGACTGTCCTTAGAGTGTCTTCTAGGCTGCTCTAGCCCTTTTTCAGCATATGGACACTGCATTTTCCCTGCACAAAAGGAAAAATTTTCTGCTTAGTACAAATGTCAGTGCTGAGACTTCAACTTATAACTTTCTGCCAACCACCCAAACCTATTACCACCATCCCATTGACCTGCATAAAGGAACAACATAATAGTGGCTGGATTTCAAAGTTAGAAGTAGGTGGCATACCTAAAATTTCATAGAAAATCTTTGCGTAGGGTAAAACCGAAAATACGATGTGTATTAATTATGAGAACAGTATATACCGAAAGGATTACATAAGGCCTTTACATAGGAACAAATTCACTATTCTAGTGACAAACTTCTAACTACAGACGAAGTAGTTATCTTATATTAGATACTGCTTCTGTTCCAGTCTTTTCTAGATTTCCTTTTCACAACCAGTTAACTCAGGCAAGCAAAGACTGCATGTTAATTTTTAATTGGCTGAAGATTATCAAAGTGCTATCTTATATGCTGCTAGTTAAATTAGTTGAAGTTGAATATGCAGGAAGGTTAAAAGAGATGAAGGGCAAAATCCAGAAAACATCGGGTAAAGAAGAACCACAAGATGAGCAAGCTGGTGCAGTCGATCAAATTAAGAAGAAATATGGGTTTTCCTACTCCAATGTAAGCAAGCACGTTTAATCATGCATTGCAGGAACAGTTATTTATTCATTTGAACCAGGCTTTAATCTTTTAATCTGACACTGCAGGAAACAAGCGCTGCTAAATTGGCACAAAGCAAGTTGCAGGAGAACATGAAAAAGTTACAGGTATCTTTGTTGATAAATAATATTTTTTTTGTAACATTCTAAGCATAAACAGCTACTCAGTACACTTGAGAAATTTGGTTGGTATATGTTATTTTTCGTATTTGGCAGGGAATCAACCTCCGAACAACAGAAATGCAAGATGAAGCAAAATCGTTTTCATTATTGGCAAACCATGTACTGCAGACTGCTGAACGGGAAAAAAAGAATTAAGAGCATCTACTCACCGATTGAACCACAAATTTGCGTTATACATTTGTAATGTGTTTAGCTTAGTTGTATTTATATTTTTTCTAACGACGGAAGACCAAATTATTGAAGTTTTGGATTTATATTGAGTAATGTATATAAACCTACCATTTTTCCTCTTAAATAATGAATCGATCTGTTATGACTCGGCCAAGGATGAACTAATATCATAAAATCATAACATGAGGTCAAATTAAAAAATGAACATTAATCAACCACTTTTTCACCACAATCACTCACAAGGTAAAAAAAACTATTAAAAAACCAACTATCAATTTGGAGTTCAATAACAAAATCATGCTTTCACTGCACAAAGCTCGACAAAACATTAAATCTGAATCTCAATAGCATAATCACTACATAAAATGCGCTTTCACTGCTCCATACTCTTAAAATCATAAAAGATGGTCACATTTCATACTCAAGTTCTTGGTTGAATCATAAAAGATGATCACACTGTGCATAACCTTTAAATCAATGTCATTTCGTATAGGCAAAAAATATGGAATATGGAAGAGTGGAGATGAGAAATTCGAGGTTGAATCCCACTGGATGAAGGTCCAGTAATTTATAAAATGTGATTGAAAACTTATAGTGTAATCTCAAATTTTAAAAGTCAAAGTATAGATTCTTCTATATTACTTAATAAAAAATCAAAAAGTTGCATAACACAAAATATCACAAGACAACAAAATAAGAAAATAAAAAGGCAGAATAGAATTTCTTCGAAAATTAACTGGAAATGTATCATCATAGCATTGACTTTAAGTACATAATCTTGATACTCGACCCTAGTTTCAATTGTGCACTAACCTAATACTAAAGAGAACAAATAAAAATCCCGAAACTAATTATCAAAGTGATTTGGGCTGGGAACCTTCCTATCAAATACTAAACCCAACATCTATTCAAAATATTTTTTCCCACATCAACCTAGGCTCCATCACATGTAGCAAATTTCACTCATCATCTTCATCATCCTCCTACAAAAGAAAACAAACAAAATAATTAAGTAACTAATTAATCATAGCACAAATCAGCACAAATTATAATCAATGATTAAATTATTTTACCTCATCTTCCTCCTCGTCGTTAACCTCAGATTTCGACTTGTCAGATTCTTCTTCCTCTGAATGTTTTCCTTCCTAAACATCAAAATCAAATATCAATTAGACTACATTAAAAACAACAATAATACAACCATATATAAGAAAATACATTTACCAATTTCTTATTATACGCCGAGATGCTCTTCTCATACTCTTCTTTTTTCTTCTCAGCCCTAGCAATGAAGGGTGCCTTTTCCTGAAACAATTAAACCAGCACAATATATCAGAAACAACTTTCTTTGCATAATTATTAATTAGCGGTCCCAACCATTGCAGGCAAACAATCAACAAAATTCTCTTCAGAAATAAAGACTCACCGCGTCAGACAGAGATTTCCATTTGTCACCACCAGCTTTGCCAACCTAAATAGTTATTAAATAAGATGCACATAAGAAGTTAAAAATCAAGGAAAAATCAGTCATCTTCTAGTAACAAAACAGAAAAAACAAGGAAACTCACAACAGCAACAGATTTGTTGTTTGGGTGTTCCTTCTTGAACTGCTCTCTGAACTCAGACCTAAAACAATCAGAAAAACCTCAAGTTAGTATCACAAAAAAAAATACATCACAAATCAACACCGAACAAAATAAATCTATGAACAAAATTCAAAGAAAACCGCACATGAAAACGAAGAAAGCACTTGGAGGTCTCTTCGGCTTGTTAGGATCCTTAGCAGCCTTCTTCGATTGTTTCCTACCAGCGCCAGCGCCCTTGCGCTTCAACCTAAACGCATAGCAACAAACATTAAATCACAGAAAAAAAATCCAAAATAAGATCTAAAAAACCAGATCTCAAGCACAACAAGGAATAATCAACAACACGATACCTGTTATCAGCAGCTTTAGTATCAGCTTTGACTTTCGGCATGGCGAAAATTGATAGAAACGGAGAGTCTCGGTGTGGAATTAGCGAAGAGCGAAAGGAAGGGTTTCAAAGAGAGAGATGAAAAAGTGAAAGTGCACGTTGTGCTGTGAGGTTTGGGCGCGATGGGAGGGGATAAGAAGGGTTGTGGGGAGGGGCAGTGTAGAGAAAACGCAAGTGAAAATCGAATCGCGAAAAAATTGAAGTTGGGGTTTTACGCGGGATTTCGACGATCTTTTGCCACGTCAACGATCCGTGTGCTGCAAAATCATTCGCTCCCAACAACACCTTGAAATCAATGTGTTTCCTTTGTGTGTGTGATTTGGAGAGGAGAGGGGTTGCTTTAGAGTTTTAGCACTGTGCACTGTGTTTTGAGAATTTATTGGCACGCGTCACTGATTTATTATAATGACTATTTTACCCTCGTATCGGTCTGCAATATTACCAAGATGCCACGGGAATACGAGTATCACGCCACGTGAAGTTTGGAATGAGATATTTTGGGCTTCGCAGGGGTATGTTTGTAAAATCATGTTTCTTGTTTATAAAAAACAAATACTGATAAATTCATTATTAGATGGTTAATGATTGATGATTTGTATGTTCTGAATGAATTTCCACACTATTAAATGTAAAATAAAAAATATCAAAATATATAAAATAAGTAATGATTAAATTTCAAAAGCAATTATTATTAATTTAAATTAATGATTTGGTAACAGAACTTTTTAATTATTTAAAGAAATAATCACATAAAATAGAAAAAAATATATATTTAGTTTAATGTATGAATTATTATGTTACTATTCTTTGCACTAATCAGTGTCTTAAAATGAAACTTTCAACAAAAGTAATTTTTATTTATTTTATAACAATTAAATTCATAACAAATTAGTAGGAATACATGCACAATGCATGTAGATCCACATCTTTAACATCGAATAAAATAATTATTGGGAGAGGGAATAATTATAGGTAGATGTAGCTTATACATTTGTGTGTGAGGGAAGCATTATATTTTAATGATCTTCTATCTATTAGATAAGGTAAATTGATGAACGAACATGTGCCCTAAAATTTAATTATATTTCTTTGCTTATTATAATAAATTATAAATAAATATTTTAAATTATAAATTTTAATTATATTCTTTAATTTATGATGAATATTTTATACTATATATAATGTTACAGTTAACTACTGATCATTCATTTCTTAAAATAAAAAGAAATTAAGTTTTAGAATTAAATATATTGAAAAGGATAGATTAAAATAGACAACATAATAACATATCTGGAAATATTCTCATGAAAAAGTGTTAGTGCAAAATAAGTTCTAAATTAAGAAAACTGTAAAAAATAATTAAAATACAATCCATAATATGTGTGACTTATATAAATATATTTGTTTGGAATGCAATTTGTTTTAAGTAATTTGTTTGCATTTATTTGTATTCATCATTATCGATCTTATATATTATTTAGGTAAAAACAATTTTATATCTTATAGACAAATTATTATTATTTTTTAGATAAGATCAAAGGAAAACAAACAAATGTATCCCACCATGATATATTTAATTTTTTTAAGTTAGTATTTAAATTATCAAGACGTTATATGTTTTGATGTCATCTTTATATTTAAAGTTGTGACTATATTTTTATTAAATACCAATCACACCAAAAATTAATTTAGTATATGAGATACAACAAATATTTTAATTAATAATTTCATATTCTAACGGATCTGTGCATTAATAAATTTACAAAAATACTATATATTAAAACATTGAATATTAATGTTTTACGAGATATCAAACAATAATAAATAACTTATCATGTATTTAATATTAATAAAAAAAAATTGAAGAATTTCAAATCAACATGCCATCAACAAATTATTTTATTTTTTATTTTAACAAAAATTAAATATAAAAATTAAAAAGTAATTTAATAAAAAAACAAAACTAATATCAACATTAAAAAAAAGAAGTAACTCACCACATTTTGTACAACAACTTATAAACATTTAAAATATTTTATTTTATATAATTAAATTTTAGTATTACGAGATATATTCAATATAGTATGTAACGAATAATATATTTAGTTATATTATTTTATAAGATGAATAAAATTACATAAATAAAAGTAAAAAAAGTTAATATATTTTATTTATAGAAAAAATATAATACATTCTTGTTTTAAAGTTTCAAAAACTCATAATATAAAAATGTTGGTTGCAAATGATCTATAAATCTAATATCATACAAATTTAAGCTTACAACGTTCTAAATTATAGTTCTTTAGAAAAAAGGTTTTCTTAAATATATTTTTTTAGAGTTAATCATGTTTTCAAACTTGATATTGTCATGCTAAAATAGTTTTAAAAAAATGTTTTCTAAATATCTATATATTTAATTCTTAATTAGAAGTAAGAGTAAGAACTTATATTATCTTGTAAATGGAAAACATGTCATAATATTAAATTAATGAGTTTGAGAATTATTTTGGTAACTTCATCTTCAATAAAATGCAAGTCAATTTTCAAATGTGTAGTTCTCTCTTGATAGTTAGAATTTGAAGCAATTTAAATGATAACCTTATTATCATAATAAACTAAAACAAAAGTAGAGGTGATGTGAAAGTTAAGAGATTCTTTAATAAGTCATTTTACTTGAAATGATTATCAAAACTTTTATATTCAAGTTTTGTGTCAATTAAAATTTGAAGCAAATATTTAAGTGACATCCAACGACACTTTTAGATGTGTGTCTGGCGGGGCATCGCAGACTAAAACTTTCTCTTTGTATTTTAATTGAGCAATTTGATTCTTTTTTAGTTACTTCCCATTGAATAAACTTCATAAATTTATAATATATAAATATTATAGTTAAAGAAGTGTCTAATCTAATCAATCAAATATCTCATAGAGGAGTTCTTATCAATAACAAAAACTCAGTTCTACAAAGACAAACACAATCTATACTACCAATTGAAATAAAGTTACAAATCTTTTGAAACCAAACACTCAACAAATAAGAATTCACACATAAAAGATATAACACAGCTCAAGTGAATGACAAGTTTATTCCTCTAGGTTTCAAATAGTATTTTCTTTACCTCTTTGCAGTTTATACCCAAATTCAACTTGTCAAATATACCACTTCAAACCCATAAAGACCTAGTTATCATTCATTAAGACCAACACCAACAATTAATGTTTTCTCATATACAACTCAATTGACATAATCAATTCATCTAAACGCAACATACATGGTTTCGACCCAGCTAATGCGCATCATACAACACATTCAATTCAACCAAATTACAAAATTTCCATAGTCATAAACCAAAGCACAATAGGTTTCAAATAAATAGCTTCTATTATTTTGGTTAAACTGTATTTGCTCTTATAGATGCTCGTCAGAGCTCCATTTCATACATAAAAACCTAACTTGACAACAAATACCCCAATTAGATACCTGAACATATTATTTAGATCATAAAACAATAGAGATTCACCAAGAGCACCTCTAAGACACATGTATAGCCCTAAAACCCACATACAACTCAAAGAACGAAATTGTCTCAAAAGGGGTAAATAGAAAACTTACTTTATCTGACTATTTGATAAGATGAATGAGTTGTGTTCCTCACCACGATTACTTTATCTGACTATTGGATAAGATGAATGAGTTGAGTTCCTCACCATGATTGATCTTGCCATCTTTAATCTTCAAGATGTAAAGGTGGAGAATAAGAATCTAGAGAGAAGGCAAAGGAAAATTTAGAATAAATTTGTAGAGAGATGATGGTTTTATAAAAGTGAATTTAAGTTATTTATTAGAAATCTATTTATAAATAAATATTTTTTATTAAAATATTAAAATATTATTATTTTTATATAAAAACTATTACTACTCTTAAATATTTTTTAAGTTCTCACAACTATATTTAAATTATCAAAACGTGTCTAACATTAATCCAAAAGAGTATTAAGTCGGCAAAATGAAAACTAAATATATTTATTATTAAGTATCTTTATTATTTATTTATAGATCAAACTATTACACAAGTGTACACCTTTTTTTTATAAGAAAATATGTTTTTTCTTTAATTTTATTTTCTCATTTTTTATGTAATTTTTCTTACAGATCTAATAATTAATAATTAAGATAAACAACATCTAATAATTAAAATAAAAAGAAGTGCAATTAACTCACATTTATATTTCTTATTTTCTTTAAGTATGAGAGAAAATAAATGAGAAATGAGAACATAAATAATAAATATTTTTTTTCTTTAGAAACAAAAGTAAACAATTGAGGGTGAGTGATGAGAATAATATGTGAAAAATAAAATAAAAAACATCTTAATAATATTTTTTGGGTTAAATATGTTTTTGGTCTCTTATGTCTTAATAGAATTTGGAATTAGTCTATTTTCAAATTTTTTTACCAATTTAGTCATTTATCTTTAGAAATGTGTGAATTTAATTCTTTTAATCAAAATTCATTAAGTTTATGTTATGTTTCAAACACATTTCATAATAATATTTGATACATTTTCGCTTCAATATTAACTCAAATATTACTATGAAACGCATTTGTAACGTCAACTAAACTTAATAAAATTTGGTTAAAATGACTAAATTCACATATTTATAAAGTTTGAGGACTACATTACACTAAAAGTTTGAGGAGAAACTAATTTCAATTTTCACTTAAAGTTAAGAGACCAAAAACATATTTAACATTTTTTTTGTTCATTATTATATTTAACTTTGTATTTTTATTTATTGACATTAAAAGTGTTGTGTTTTATAAAAATAAGTATTTAATTTAATTTTCACAAATTTTAAATAATTACATACAATTAAAAAAATTTAAACTACATATAATTTTAAAAAATTCAATTTTTTTACCACTATATATAATTTAAAATATATAATTTAAAATTTTTAAATTTTTTAAATGCATAAAATAAAAAAAAAAAGTTTGAGGATACCATGACCTCCTTGCCTCTTTTAAGATCTGCCACTACCTCCTTGATATTATGACAAATTGAAATCTGAATTTTTGTTTTCTTACAAAGTTCATTTTAATTCTCCTTTTTCTTCTGTTAGATAGATGTCTAAGTAGTCTGTAAATTAGTCGAATGATTGCGTGAAAACAAAGTTTGCATTATGTATTATATTTATAGTATTGTGATGATGGGGAGTGGGTACAACTGTTGTGATGCATTTACACTTATCTCGTTAAGTGAGTTCACGACTTCAATAAACTGAAATTGCCAATGAAGCCCACGATTTCATATTCAAATCGTTAAAAGTGGAAACAACTTCACTTTTAATGCATTTACGCAAGAGTCGCTAACTTCTGATATAACTTCATAATTATATTTTTAATTATCCTAATTTAAGTATTAACTAAACTTAATCCAGCCGACATGAAGTTAATTAATATTTTAATGAAGTCATACACGCTTTTGAAGAATTTTTCAAATCGAAGTCGTGCACACTTCGAACGATAATTTATTACGTAATTATTTTAAAATAAAATTCGTAATTTTGAAAGAAAATTAACCCACATTTGTAAATTTTATGTAAGGAGTAAAATAATAATATTAGTTCCCCATTTAATATGTGAGATAATCAAAATTTATAATTGTTTTTTTTTTAAATCCATACAATTCTTTTAAATATTATGTTTTCATGTTCTATAAATCGTTTAAATTCTAAAATACATTTTTTGTAATTTTTTAACAAATATTATATTTAAAAATGCATTTCATGTACGGTCTTCTCTTCTTACAAATCACTTTTAAAATATAAGTATGTAGAAAAATCTTTTATTGTTTTCTATTTATTTATTTATTTTTAATTTAAGTAAGAAAAAAAAAAGGAAAAAAGCAAGAAAAAAAAGTGAAATCTTGTACTGGGTACGCATTGTTCCAGAAGATTTGCAGGCTGATATAGTATTCAGATTTTGGGTGAGGGTGACCACGGAACCGTAGTCTTCCTCTCGCCATTGAAGCACATTCATCGATCTCGAAAAACATGTATAGTCTCTTAGGGTGTGTAAACCTACCTTCCTTCATCTTTCTCATTACTCGTTCTTCAAATTTCTTTCCCCTTTTGTTAATTTCTGGGGTCTTATTTTTGTGCGGGTGTGCTTATGATTATATATCGTGTGTGTGCTTATTTTTGTTCAGCGTTTTTAAGAGATATTTGCTATCATTATATGGTGATTGGGGTTGATCATTGTATGGAGTTATATTTGATTTCGATGTGTGCGCTTGGCTAGGTTGGGTTTGCCAAACAACATATTACCAGGTTTTAGGCCAGTCACCAAAATGCTTTCTGATTTCGCTCTCTACTTTGTGTGTATAGCATGCCTAATTTTCTTTTAACCTTGTGGCTGTGGTCAATTATGTATTGTTACAGCCCCGTAGCCTTTTGATTATATTTTAGTTCTTATAGTTTGTTAGTCTAGCATTAGGTGTATTGATTCACTAGTATTAACTTTTAACCATGAACTACTTTTGATTGTAATTTGTATGACTTTTCTAGCTTTGATGCTGTTTATACATGTCCTGCTTAATGGATTCTGTGCTGGATAAGAATATGTGGTGTTGCTATAGGAAAATTATCCAAGTATTTAGCCAAAAAGACTTAAAAAAATAATTTCACCCACGAAATTATAAGTTCCAAATACTCAGGAGATTAAACTCATAATGATAACTCTCCCATAATTCTTGTTGGTGTTGAAGATATTCTTTAAAGACATGTAGAGCCTGCTCAGCTTTGGGGCTTTTTAGTGCTGAAGTTTTTGGTTAATATTGTTGTCAATGCTACTGTCACGGTTTATTTCATCTATGAAGGTAGAAGAAAGAAAAGGACACTTCCTCTCCCATTGCTACTGTTCTTAATTAGCAGTGTTATTATTGAGATTCAATTATGCTTGAAAAAGGCTATATTCAAGCTCATGACAACTTCCAGTGAATTAGATTTTCTAAAATGAAATGCAGAAGACTTTAGATTACTTATTTATTCTCAACACAACCAAATTTAGAGATCAACACAATACAAAAGATTAAACAATAACTGAAGTTGAAGATAATATAACATTTGGAACCAGTAGGTTCTAGGCTATTACTTTAATTAAATAAATAAATCAGACCAAAACAAAAGTACTAATTAAGGTAAATGTCTAAATCACAATCTCTGTTTAGAAGAGCGTAGTTTTGGATGGGTATGAGGTTTGCTCAAATAGACAAAGGACGGTGGAATCCAATCCATACTTCGTAGTGAGCAGTGGGACAGATAGCCCTTATGGATATATGCTAGTGGCTTCTAGGCCCCTCCCTTTCTTGCGGTTTGTCTCGGGGACTCACCATTGACATCAACATTGAAATCATTAATTTTTTTGCTGGACTCACCATTGTCAATTGTTGTTGGTCAAAGAGGGGATGGTTCACAAACGAGCTATTTGTAGTCTTTATGGAGAAGCAATGTACTTAAGAGACACTTCTAATATAACTCCACAAATTGGAATCTTTAACCAAAATAAAAATGCACTTGAAATATAATTCTTCAAATAGGAACCACAATACCTAATTTTATATCATTACATGCTGTGAAAAGAACTAATTTTGTGAGTCTGTCAATCATCCATGGCTCCATTTTCATTGACTATAGTATTAATAACACATTTTCTATTAAAATTAATAATAAAATGTTATTTTATTGATTAAAATTTATTAAATTTATTGTTTATGCAACTTTTAAGAATGATAACTTCATGGTTTTATGTATGATATAAATTTTTTTAGCTATTACATTAGGGTCTTATATGATATGTCATGCATCACTAATTTATATAATATTCTTTCTGTTTATCTTATTCTATCATTATGATATGTAATAAATTATGTCCAAGAGTGATAAACACAAAAATTATTGTTGTGCAAATTGTTCTATGAATTAGTCTCCAAATAACATTTGTCATTTTTAATGACTTCGTTTTATGACTTTTTCCTCATTCTAACATAAACACTTGCTTTTGCCACAGCCCTAATCCTAATGCTCTTTGGTACCGCTGTTCCTAGGTATGATTTATCCGTTTTTTTCCAATTCTCTCAAGTACTGTCTTCTCTCTTAAATTTTGATTTTCAGTTTTGTATTTGTAACTTATTTGGAAATTTTGTTCACTAGAGTCAATTTTTTTTTTATTTTAGATTTATTCTCTTCTGTTTTTTTTCTGCATCTTTTTTGTGGGAATGGTGATGCCTATTATTTTCATCAGTGCTTTCTTCTTGGTTTTGATTTGGTTGTTACATATTTTTTTCTGTATTTACATTCAACGTGTTACTATATCATTTTGTAAATTCCTTTTTCTGCCCTCCCCTTCAATGTATTTTTAATAATTGCTTATGAATCTTGTGACTTTTGGACAAGAATTTTTGATTGATAGGTACTTGGTTTGATTTTTTTTGTCTAAGTTTTTATCTTTGTGTGTATATATTCAGACTGCCATCTGGTTCAACCACTCTCTTATACTTTACAGGTTTGTGTTGGTTTGGTCTGTTTTCATAGCATCAATTTTTGAGCCTTTAAATTGAAGTGAGGATGGTAGACAAAGCAAGTGAAGAACATCAGACGTCACTAGCAGCTCCTTTCATATTTTTTGTTGTTCTAGCTTTTCACTTTGCTTCTCAGCGGATTGATCAATTCAAGAAGGTTATCTCCCTCTTTCATCTTTTCCTTTTTCATTATTCTAACAATTTAAAGGGATTCAGTTAGTGATGCTAGTATTGTTTGCTTTTGGATGTTTGGTTTGGGATATATCTGATTTGGCTTACATTTGCTTAATTGGAGCTTTGGTTATTTTATTTTTATGCTATTTCTTGATATGGTAATTGATATCCTTTTCACAATTATAATAGGATTCTGGGAACAGTTTGTTTATATGCACTCCTTATGTTTAAGTTTAACATTTTAAGAAGAATAGTTTTCGCATTTCAAAACTCTTTTGATTCCATGCTTTTATGCAGTTGTTTCCTTGAAAAAAATGTATAGGATGGGTAACTAGGTTCTGAATTTTCATGTTTGGTTTACTGATTTACCTTGTTTAGAGAAAATGAATAGTATGTCACGAAACCAGAAAAAAAATAAAATAATGGTACATGGCACAAAGCCAGAATACTCACAAAGGATGCAGAAGATGAATAAGATGGTGTCAGCAAATAGAATACCTTCAGCCCCCAGAGCTCTTGGTCCCAAGTTTGGTGATGTAATATACACAATTGCCTCTGTTACCCTTGTCTATCTCATGCTCCCATTAATCATTGATTTATTTCCTATTAACAAATGCCGCAGTGTATTTAACTGTCTTCTCCATGGACGTGCTGTTACATATCCCCTCCGCTCTTTTAGAGGAAACAGTCCAAACTCTGGGTTGGGCCATTGTGATTTTGGTCCAGCATTTGCTAATGAAACCTATAGTGGATCAGGATGACCCTGTAGTTTTGACTTTTTTTATCAAGCCTTGGAAATTTTCAATTTGAATTTCCTTCTTGATTTCCCATGGTCGAGATTGAAGAAAGCTGTCATGAAACTCCAGTAAGACAATTTTAGGCTGTTGTAGGATTGTTGTCTTTATTTGCAAAAAATGCTATACCCAAGGTATGGGTTGTTGTGTTTACAAACTAAGGCATTTAATGGTAAGTTTGTAAAGGCTCCAATTTAAATTGCTAGTTTTCATCCATATATGGTTTATAGTTTCATCATTTCTCGTGTTACTAAATCTTAAGATAGTGACAAGCACGCTTGAGCCAAGTGCCACTAATATTTCTATTAAAAGATTGTGAACTTTTCAGGTGCAAGAGAGAGCCTTTGCATGGTGCTCCGGTGATCTTGCAATTTGTTTCTACCATAAATTTTCTGTTTATTAGCTTTTCTTTGATTTACAAAAAACATATCTAACATATTGACTGTTACATTATGATATTAATTTCATTTAGTTTTATGCTTTTGCTTCAGGGTGGATCCGACAAAGAAGAAAAGGCTAAGTTACATAGAGAAATAAAAGAACTTTTGAAGGAGGCGAACTCATTGTCACAGTAAGTTACTCATGCTTTGGCCATTATTTCCTCCAATGAAAACAAATGGGTCTTTTATAGAATTCCAACTGTTAATGATCAGAATCATCTTTGTCCTTCCCTATTTTCATCTCAATTACATTTACAGGGGTGGGCATACTACATGAGCACGGAAGCTTGTAGCCACACCCCTTCTATCAATTTTTTTTTTCTGTACTCTTTGTTAGATTTATGAAAAAAAAATATAGATATATTACAGAGGTAATTGTTAGAATTTATGAAATATGTTATCATGTCTTAGTTTATCCTCTTGGATTAGTATTCGTATTCACTTATCCTATCTTAAGATTAGTTATCATATTTTTTATTATCATTATTGGTTTCCCTGACAATGGTTTATACTCTAGGTTTTTGAACATATGAACTCATCATTACATTGTAATAATCCACCTCAGTTAATACCAATTTAGTATCTCTTTTATCTTGTTTTATACCTAAAAACCCATAATTTCAATGAACAGTATGTTTTCAATTGACACAACGAAAGAAAACATGTAAATTTTCATGTTCGAGCCAACTGTGGGTTCCTTTACCTTCTCATTTATTGTATCTTGAACCAAATTATTTTGTTAAACCTGAAAGGCCATTTGTTTGTTTTTTCTATGCTTTTGTGTTTACTTCAAGTTTGTATTTTCTAACTAAGTTTCAGAGCAAATGTGAAGCTTTAAGGAAATTTTAAAATGAAATAGAAATATCCTACATTTAAATATAATATAAACTTTGCATATTTATGTTTTGTTTGTGAGAGTGCGCACATAAGTGATTTCATCGTTCTCTTAGGCCATCAACCTTTGCACAAGGTGCAAAACTCAAGAGGAAAGCTGCTGCGAAGGAGAAGGAACTTGCAAAGTGTAAGTTATTTACGGGAGCCGATTCTTGTTGCATATTGCATTCTATATAAATGTAGTGGGACATTACAAATCTACAACTTTTAGTTTACTTTGAGTATAATTTTTTTGCCTGGCTGCATTTAAAAGTGTAGGTAGGTGGTACATATGCTCTTTTCAACAGTATTTTGAAAAGAAAACTAATTTTAAAACACATCTGTGTTTTTCCCCAGTATTACATGATTGATTGTCAGAGTAAGTAATATTGAAAATCCTAGGGAATCAAAGCCTCTTTCAAGCTGATATTCTTCGTGATTTTGTCTGGAATGTTTCTCAGTCAATTATCTCAATATTCTTCATGGTTTTGTCTTTTATCCTTTTGCTGGCTTATGTTTGTTTTTGGGAGGATTTCTGATTCAGTCTCTGATTTTGGATAAGCAGCACAATAGGGGAAAAGGAAAAAGAATTGGGAAGAGAAAAATATAGAAAGAAGAATAGAAGTTTTTTTAAACTGAACTCAGGTTAGGCCAAATCAAAATTCTGAAGAAGCTACAATTGTATGAAAATAACAATTCTTATCTAGACGAAGCCAACTAGATAACCAAACAACTCACATTTCTAGAATTTTTAAGATATTTAATAAATTTCAGAACGATGAAACACAATTTCCAATTAATAATAATTTTGCTGCTGATTAGATATATTTCTCCTGTAATCTTTATCCTTAATATCACTTCTTCAAGTATTCTTATCCTAGTCACCATCACTTTGTATTTCCAATCCATCTATTCTATAAAGTTTTCTTATGCTTGTGAATTAATCTCTCCTATATGAAAATGTATACTTATCATATACATATTACCTTAATTATCAATTAATGGGATTAGGGGCACATATGCAATCATTGACAGAAAATAGAAGTGGTTACATAATATCAATTGTGTACATTGTTTAAGTGGTTTCAGTTATATAGTTCAGGAGCAGTTATTTTGTATAAGGTCTGATGATAGACAGCTATTTAGTGTTTTGGACAGAAGAACGTATTTTGAAGTTCTTTGGACAGAGTTATCCTCTGTAAGAGTTGTTACAACTATGGGAGAGTTTCAGCTGAAATTTTCTATTTAATTAGTGTGCCTAAATATAAAAAATTGCAAAGAGGACTTGGTGGTTGCTGGAAAGAAAAAATAACCAGAGGACCCGCCTTTGCTTAGTTAAAACATAGGAAGAGTACTCCCTTTCCAGACCCCCCTCTGGTAAAAGACTTAAAAAAAAACGTTTTAAATATGAAATATGGCTTTTAGAACAATTAAGTTTCCATATTTTATGATTGTTAAGTTTAAACACGTGTCAGCTTTCTAAATGTTGATTTAGGATTTAATTTCCTATATCAAAGTCTAAATATTAGGCATTTTGTTATGCATGCAATTTGCAAAATTATTGTGCTTGGCATCAAACGATGTATTGGTTAGAGTGAGTAACACACTTTTACACTCACTAAAGGGTCATGGAATGCATAGGATGAGGCAACCGCTTGTAGATAAATAATTTTGTTGCTAAATTTTATGAATATAAAAATTAGATAACAAAATTGTTTATAATATTTTTTATGAATATAAATCTCATCTATACAATTACAACACTGAATGATTGTTTATCAAAATATTGCAAGGGCCACTTATTCCATTTCAGAACAGATTAGATGAGACTGCTACTGAGTTAGCTATTTTTTTAAGTTGGATCCTTAAGTAGGTGGAACTAGATGTAGTAGCTACGTAACAATTTATATGCTATTTGTGCTGAGATCATAAGAAAGTAGCATTACCGGAAAACTTATACTTTAAACTAACATGCAGTTCAAAATTTAAACGACAAGGATAGTGCTTTGTATTCAAGATTTCTGCTTATCTCAAAGGTATTTCCTGATCTAGAAATTGTTTTCAGGTTTACATATTTTCTTCGCAAAGGCCCATAAGATACTAACATGGTTAAGTGATGCAGGTTTTAACATATCTAATTTTCCTCATGTGGTTTTGGAGTGTTCCTGTGGCCAGCATATCTCAACAACTTGTGCAACCTTTTGGTAATGCAATTATGATTAATACGTAAAATTTTACTAGATTATGCTGCAAACTCTCATTCATTTGTATTAAACTGTTGGGTTGCTTAAACTAATAAAATGTGTTTTTTTGTATTCTAATATCATCGGACTTATTGTAACTATTTAGTCACCTTTCATATTTAGGTATAGGCTATAGTTATAGGTATATTTACTGGCTATGATTATGGATATGTTAGGTTTACTTTTGGTTTTGATATGGGCGAAAAATGAACTGTAGTTATAAAATATTTATAGAATTTTTGGTTGAATAGACAAAATACTTGTATTAATTTCTTAAAGGTTTTTCCAATAAAACAAGTTTAGTTGCAAACTCTTCCATTTACTACAAAACCGCTTCATAGTGCTAAGATGTGACATTTATAGGTATAGTAATTGATATTATTGAATTATTAGGGTTTGTTTAGATTGGGTGAACTTCTTCATAAACATTTGTAAGGGAGAACAATAAGAAGACAAAAAATGAAATTAGCTTTCTTGTAAGTTAAAATTAGCTTATACACAAGTTAAAAACAAAAGTTTAGAGAGATTGTGTTAAGAGTTTCTACAACTAGCTTGTGTATAAGCTAACTTTTAGTTTATGGAGAAGTTAATTTCAATTTTCTTCTTATTTTTATTTGTATTTTTCTTTCTTCTAATCGAGTGCCATAACCTTTTTTTTTTCAATCATTTAAAGTCTGAATTGAATACCATGAGAACACTTTTTATAAATTTGATGCCATTTTATTATAAATTTTAATTTTCAACAGTGTAATTTTCATTTAAATTAAATGTGTCTAAAGTTAAAGCCATTTGTTGCACGGAAAATGTGGGCATAGGAGACGAATGCATTTCTCGTTGCCTTTTTTTAATGGTTATGATCTGAAAATCATTTTACATATTTTTGCAGGGAGATTATTATCTTGGAGGACTGGAGGGATTGAAAATAACAATATTATGGTAAGCAATTTCTAGTATCTTTCGTTCTTATATTTGAAACTTCGAATTAAAAAAGAGATATCCAAAGCAAATCGTATTTAGGTTTTGATGAAAGACGAAAATTTTGATGCAAAAACTGCTGAAAATTGTATCTGGACTACACAATGAAGATCATTTATATAAGTTGATTATATATACAAATAGTTATAGGAAATTGTATGCGCATGTACATGACGTGATATGCATATACATCTGTTTCTAATAAAGTATTCCTATAATTATTAAAATTCTAATTAAATAAGGAAATCAATCATAAAATATAAAAGAAAAATAAATACTGAGAGATGCTCTGAACTATTTTATGCTATCAGTAGATATTTCTCATATTTCTAAGACTCCTTAAGCTAAAGCTCATTACAAGAAAATATTCATTTCCCAACAAATAAATAAACAAACATAAAAAATGACCTTCACCAAATAATAGTTGGAAAAACAACTCAGATGGTGAAGAAATTGTTACAAAGATAGCATAGCTAGAATGACCATCAATTTGAGATAACTTTCATGACATGAAAATCAAGGTTTGTTCTGAGCAAAACCAGACGTGGAAGTTGTAAATGGATAATATTTTTGGAAAAACCAAGTTACCGCTGGAATGAATGTCAGTTTGAAAGAAGTCAACATGATTTATGTGGGGAAAAAATTACCAAAAGAATGATCTTCGATTGGAAAGAAACCACCGCTAATTTAATTCATACACAATAAAACCACTTGAATAATCATAGGTGGGAATGAAATCACTACTAATATGTGACTGAAAAATTACCAAAAAAGTCATTATTGGTGAACAATGACTACTAAAAAATCACCACCGACAATAACTGTTGTTGGAAAAGTGTGCAGCGGGGGGGGAACTAGAGTGGAAAGCGGAATAATGAAACAAGCCCGTATTGTTGTTACATGACATGATAAGAAGAAGCGGCGTTGTGATGAAAATAATAGACAACGAAAGGGATGATTGATTGTAGTTTCTTTTCTTGTCGGAGTGACAAAGTGAATACAGTTACGTGGGATGATATCCTTCTGATACAATATATTGAAACAGAAAAAAGTAGACGCTAGAGATGCTCAAAACTATATCTATATCACACAACTTGATAATGTTATACGAGTTGGTAATATAAATACGAATATTTATAATGATTTTTGTTTATGTAATGCTTGGAAATGCTATAAATAAGATTCCAATAAATGTAATTATAAATAGATATTCCTATATTTATAATTAAATAAGAAAATTGATCATAAAACATAGAATACTACATTTTAAGAGAGATAGTCTCTAAGGTACTCTAAAATACTATAAGATCCTTCTCGTATTTATACTTCAATCATTGAATGTATTGTTGGTCTTGCTCTTTGAATTTGAATGAACGAGGATGTATTTAGTAATTTCCGACTGTCATCATGTCATGTTATGATAATTTCAAATATCGTCATTTAACAAACTTCATTGGTCAGATTTGAAAGATCGGAGCTTTCTGTTAGAAAAAGATGCTAGTGTCTCAGTATCTAATACACTCTTCATTCTTAGCTGAAATTTATACAGACTCACAAAAGTTCGTAGGCCTCGTTCCATTTAGTTCATATTTGGATTAAACTTTGCAAACATAAATTTGAATCAAAAGAATGTCTTAAAATGAGTTTACTGCAGTGCAATTTATGTTTTAATATTTTTTGTTCAAAGCATGTTGATAACATGAAATTTATTGTATAATATGAAGAAAGTATTTTTAGTAAACTTTGCTGTAATTGAATAAATACTGTCAATGGAAAATAATTTTCAAAAGCAACCAATTTGTTGCTTCTCATTCAAACTCTGTTTTGGGTGAACCGATGATGAAAATGTGACTTTTTGAGACAACAAACATAATGAAAAATTGAGTTAAGTGGTTCAAAAGTATGTTGGAAGAACCCATACGGTTATCCAAACATACCCTTAATGTATTCCAACTCCGTGATTTTGTTTTCAATAAATTTCAACTAGTAGAGTATGTTAGAAGGATTATTAGAAAATGTGCTAAACTCCTGAAAAGAACTCACAATCTCCCGATATTGAGATGTAATCATGAGTTGGTGTTTTCACTTGAGTATTTAAACAACTTGTGGATGAAATGTGCTTATCCAAAGTAGTGGAAAGTGAGTTTAGCTTGTAATCAGATTACATTAAGTTTAGCTCCTCCACCCCTCAGTTTTCCTTTTGAATTAGTAGTCGGTTTAGTACAAGTATTGACATATTTCATTTTTAATATAACAAGACAAAATTATAGTCTTAGTACAGAAACTTTAATTTTTTTTTTTTGAACTCCTTTAATGGTTAAGCTAATTGAGCACGTGTTTAGTCTTTAGTAATTGTCATATGTATTTATTAAAGTGAAAATTATTGATAATATGAGTAAAAGCAAAGGTTTTTTCAACATTAATTGTATATCACAGCAAATAATTTCTCCTTAGACTAAAAATGAAATATGTCAATATTTATTATAGCAAAACCGATTGTTTACTCTTTACGTTGCATCTTTATGTGAAAGTTGTTAATTCTTAGTACTTTTATAACCATGCTATGTACATTGCTATCCACTGTTGTTTTTACTCTTAAATAATGTAGTGTAAATAAAAGAAGACATGTGAAGCTGTTAATAGTTTGAGTGACATTCCAACTGTTTTATGCTATTTCAGGTTGGGATAATACCTTGGCTGATAGTGTCTACAAGGGTTAGCAGATACATTTGTAAACTCACCTATGGCAAATAGTTCGTGATATTCTTCATTTAGAATGACATAACATTGCTAGCTGCTTGGACTGGTTTGTGTCCTGCATTGAAAATGGAATGAAAGAGTTTTCTAGATTTGTACAACTTGAAATTTGTTCCTTCCCTTGTTGTCTGGTTCATAACCATTTTGTTTTAGTACAGATGACGTGTAAACTTCATTTTGCATATGCAAGCAAAATTTTCATATGCCTGTAATATGATAGAGTTGCAGCCCCCACCCTACCCCTTGTTTGGTCTCTTTAAGGTTTTTTGTCTTTAAATTCTTCTGGATTAATTATATTCATTTATTCAGTAGTATTTAGTGTTGAATTAATGGATTTGTGAATTTGAAGAACTGTTATTTGCAGTTTGGATTAGAGCTTTTTTATCTGCTTCCATTGCAACTAAAAATGAAAGTTTGGTGCAATTTGTAATTGACTAATAAGTCTACGTTTGATTTACTTGAATCACGAATTCCAAAACATTATGTTCTCAGAATACATTGCAGCTGAACATAATACAACAGAGATTCAAACAATGACCAAGTATTTTCTTACTTCTGTTTGTGTACCAGTACAATATCAATTTTATTTGGATATAAGCTTATTGAAACTTATTACAGTATCGAACTTATTGTAATCATTCTAATTAAAATAGAATCTAAATACTAAACTTGCAGACAAAAAAAATAAATAAATAGGAAAATGTTGCAGGAAGCATGGTGGGGGAAATAAATGGAAACAATGGATGAAGTGGATATATAAATAATTAGTTAATGGAATTATATAAATAAAATAATAGTATTATATATTTATATATACATATACCTTGGCCAATGTGGACATAAATAACTCTTCATATAAATAACTCTTCTTATGTTAGTAATGTTTTTCATAATAGTTTTGTGAATGTACTTTCAAACCGAAGGTCCTGACTAGTTGTTACTGTAGAAACATGGAGTAGATTAAACGGGTTTTAAAAAATATATTCATACCGGATAATACACCAGTGGTTAAAACGTTACACTAACAAATTCCATTACAAAAGTATATTGTATTTCTTAAATTTTCTTTTTATTTAATGACTTATATATTTTGATGAAAATCTATTCTTAAAGCCCTCTTCAAAAACATGCTTCCATGAATCCAAACTCTCCATTAACATTGTTCTCTAAACTCAATTCAGAAACAGCCTTGAAACTTCATTATTTTTATTTGGTAAATTAAAATCATATGAGAAATAATATGTATTATTTATGTTATACTTTAGATCGGCATAAATACTTTTCTATATTTAAAGTTAAATTAGTTTTAGAATTAATTCATTTTTAATCTTGATTCGCTTTTTGTTGTGAACGGATGTAGAATTATGTACTTTTATGTCCATTAATGAGGAACTAAAAGTACACTATAGTTTGAGTTTCACAGGTTCCTAAGTATGATGAGGGATATCAAATTGTTTATAAGGAGTAATAAGTAAGTATTGGATAACCTATTGAACAATTGATTGAACAATAAGTTCCTCTTCCATGATCGCCAACAGTTTCACAAATCATGAGTTAGAAGGAATTGAGTTTGTGATATAGTGGTATAAAAGATGGGATGGACCTTATGGTATCTAATAAGTCTTGAATTTTATTGAGTTGCACAATGGTGCACAATTCATTGAATGTATGAGTCTTTAAAACTAATAAATATTCACTCAAATAGAAGAATCAACTATAATGAAATGTTTTCTTCTCTGTCTAAGAAAGATTTTATTTGAATGATTCCAATATTAATAATTCATTTTAATTAAGTTACATTAGATAGTAAATAGAAGTGAAAACAACATCTTAATGCTGATTTAGAATGAGAGGTTTGTATAAACCATATTGAATGATACTTTTGTAGTTTTATAGTAATTATGAATATTTATTTTGCTGGATTAATAAATTCATATATGGATTAAAGAAGTTGGGATGGTATTTAAAATTTAAATAAAATATGTTTTTATTTAGTTTTGAAAGAAATATAGAAGATTGGTGGAGGTAAATTTTGTTTTCTTGTTTTACATGGGATGATATTTTACTTGTGACAATTTCTCTCAAAAAAAACTTTGATATAAAGAATATGGAAAATGTATCTTATGTTATAAGCATTAAGATCCTTTCATAAATATCTCAATAAATTTTTTATTTATCTTAATAAATTTATATTAACAAAATTTTGGAGAGCTTTAAAGATTAAATATTATTCATCCAATGTAATTTCAATGGTGAAAAACTAGTGATTAAGATTGAGTTAGTGCCCAAAAATGATCTTGACACATGTAAAATATTTCATATACTTCATTCATTTGTTGAAAGTCTTACTTGTACTCAAGTTTATATCATATCTAACATCTCAATATGCAATTAGAGTTTTAAGATGATAATAAAGTAATTCAGATGTTTATAATTGGAAAGTTACCAAAAAAGATAATGATATATCTTTAAGTAACGGAGAGTTTTATGCTCGTATACAGGCAAACAGATAGGTTAGAGGTGATAAAGTACTTTAGTTCAAATGTATCAATGTCATGAAATCTGTATTTAGTTATATTTTGAAAGTTGAGTTTCTATCTTATTTTAAGGTTATCTCATATGGTGAATTTGTATATTTGAGTAATAAAAAGAAAATCTTAACGAATCTGTATATTTGAGTAGTAGAAAAAAAAAATCTTAACTGTTACAAGTTGAGTTTTTATCTTATTTTGAGGTTATCTCACATGATGTATTGTTAAAATTTTTTATATATGATCTTAAAGTTGTGAACTTAATTGTTAGGCTATTTAAGTTATTTAAGTTATATTTGAACACTTTGTTGCAATATTTATGACAAATAATAACAATATGTGAAAGTAAATATGTTGACGTGTTTTTTTTTTTTTTTTTTTATTTGTTTTATATTTAAGCCGTTTTTTTTTTTTTTTTT
>Ga0099822_1000152_pt1 | contig 48310 bp, 23 predicted proteins | sample CowpeawhiteBW_FD_76839 | JGI IMG/M metagenome (GOLD analysis project Ga0099822, IMG submission 76839) | Root nodule microbial communities of legume samples collected from California USA - Cow pea white BW | ecosystem: Host-associated > Plants > Roots > Nodule | place: USA: California | collected... | reverse complement strand
TTGAGAAGTGTGAATTGTAATATTAAAATGGTTTAAGTAAAAGAAATAATTTTTTTAATTAATAAATTATATATAAAAAATTTAAATTGGCACCCCTAAATTTTTTGTCCAAGTTCCGCCACTACATGTGGTATCAACTCCATCTTTCCAATAGATATGCTACCCACTCTTGTCTTAGTGTGTGGATAATATCATCTGGTAGAGGTGATAGATTCTTAACTCGCTAAATAGGTAATACAATTTTCATGTTTAATTAAAGTTGTAATTTTTTAATTTTGAACTAACTAAATACTTTTTTTTTTAGAGTTTTCAGTTTTCAAATATTTATGGCTTATCATTTTAATTTTATTATGAGTTGTATTTAGACATGGATTCGATGAATGGAACTCGTTATGAATTATTTATCTTTAGTAAGTGTTGTAGAATTATTTATGTTTTATGATTTTTTTTTTTAATTTTGAGTCAATATAATAAAGTAATAGGGTATGTGAATACAAATTACTATTGATTTATGTTATTTAACTATTTTTTATATTCATAGTTTAATTTATTGTAATGGAATTACAATTATAGTTTGCATGTTTCTTTTTAATACTTGAAATTAGAGAGTTTTGAGATAATTGACTAGTAATTGTAATGGAATAACAATATGCATTGTGTAGTGGTAAAATATATTGAATTTGACTATTCTCACTCTATTATCGATTTCCATAGACTCAGATAGAGAAGGTATTAAGTGGTAAGAAATTCTATTGAAGTTTTTATGACTTGCAATTTGAAAGGAAAATGAAAAAGTCATAAGAATTTACTTTGTTTTATTAATTAGTATACTTTTCTTCCTTGGACACCATCAAAGAGTACAATAATGTGACATATTCAAAACTTTTAAATTTTAAATTCAATGCATTTATGTGATGAGATATGAATGTGATGTTCATAGGTTTTGGCATGAGAAAGTCTTATTGTATGTGGAATGTATCATGTGTGTAAGTTTTGACTATGAAAACAATAAATGTGTTTAAGTTCATTTGTATGAACGAAGTATGTTTGCTATAAATGTTATAAGTATTTGTGGAATTACGGTATTATTAATATTTATTTTATTATTATACAATTTTTTCAATTATTAACTTGTTATTATTTGTTGTGTGATTGTTTTTACTATAATATAAATGTGACAATTTTGTTCTAACCGCAGAGAAAATTTTATATATATATATATATATATATATATATATATATATATATATATATATATATATATATATATATATATATATATAAAAGTATGTATGTATATGGTACATTTTTTGTGTAGATCATTTTTATATTCATTTTATCTTTTACACAGTACATAAAATGTAAGTTTTTGAAAATTCAGATACTCTATTCTTAATTTTTTCCAATTTAAATACCCATATTTTATTGCGATTTTAGTATTTATATCTTAGAAATTTCACAAATTTAGCCCAATTTTTTTCTTTGAAATATTTTAATTTTTTTTTGTAATTTTAGTTTAATTTACTTTAAACTTAAGATATTTATTTAAAAATACTAAAAAAGTGCTTTTATTAATTAAAATACAACGGTATAAACTACAATTATTTACACCAACAACTTGTATTAATTTATGGGTTAAATATGTTTTTGGTCCCTCAAGTTTCAGTGAATTTTGGAATTAGTCCATCTTCGAAACTTTATACCAATTTAGTCATTCATCTTTAGATATACGTGCATTTAGTCTTTTTTACTAAATTTTGTTAGGTTTATTTGACATTTTAAAGCATTTTATGATAATATTTAAGTTAACATTAAAGCGAAAATGTGTCAAAAGGGATAAATAATCTAAATATTATTATGAAATGGGCTTGAGACGTCAAATACATTTAATAAAATTTGATTAAAATGATTAAATTCACATAATTTTTAAAATAAATGATTAAAGTGGTAAAAAATTTTGAAAAAAAATTAATTTTAAATTTTATTTAAATTTGAGGGACAAAAACGTATTTAATCTAATTTATTACATGGGAAACGTGAATTCTAAAGCTTCAAACGTTATTTCTTATTTTTGTCTGTGCAAAAACATAATATCACTGTCTCGTCTTACCCTAAGTCAATGGCTTGTTTGGTTTTTGTGATGAAATTTTCGCATTCCTTTCTTCTTCTTTCCTAGTAAACGCGTTCCCACTTTAAAATAAATGATTGCTGAAAAGATAAAAATATTTCGTTCTAGAACACGACGTGGACCATTTTTTATTCACAAAAATTAACTAATGATAAAATATACTAAACAAATATATCCTATTATGCTGTTAATTGCATTGTTAATTGTACCAATAATACGTGTATGTTAAACAGAGTATTTTATTTCTTATTTACATGGGGTTTTTTAATCATGTCAACTGGTACTAGATTATCTCAGTTTAATTATTATTTTCAAATTTTAAAAAATATTAATTATACAATAATCATATTTGAATTAGACTATATTATGTAAAAATTATATGTAATTTGTAAAATAAATAAATAAAACTTAATTAAATCCTTTATATGGATGATAATTGGATTCATATTCACTGTTATTGATAACAGAAATTTACTTCTAAAAAGTTATTTTTTTATTAACCTTTTTTTTTGCCACCAACCTTATCAACACATGAAATATTATATCTGTTTATATGTAGTATATTTGGATAAAATTATTTGTGTAATCTACACATATATAAAGTAATTAGTAAGAATAGTCCTTTAGTTTTTTTTTTACAAAATCATTATTATGTGGACCCAAACATGTTAAAAATTATAACAGGTAATTATTTTATTAAAAAATAATTTTCGAAAACAAAGATCATCATCATTAAAAATTAAAAATTTTGTTCTCGTTCGTGATTATTGTGATTTTATTATCGTTTATATGTAATTAATTTATTGTAATTTTATTCTCGTTGATATGTAACTAATTTGTCTTAATTTTGTTTTTTCCGTAATTAATTTAATAATATATTTGTTTCTCTAATTTATTATTTTTTTCATCGTACTTTTCTAAATAAAATATTTTATTCCTTTACTTTGACTGATATAACAAATTAAAAAATAATAATATATTAATATCACACTAATAATATGATATTTTTATTTATTAATATTAAACAAATAATCACATATGAACAAAAGGAATCCTTAAAATATTTTCAAAGGATTACACATTCTTTCATAGAATGTATAAAGTCCACACATAAATTTCTTACAACACATTTTTAGTTTATTTTCCATAATAGTGCATAGTTTATTTATAACTAAACATAGGAAACAATGTTTGATAGAAACATTGAGTTGATTCAAATGTATTATCCAAAATCAAAATACCAAAACCGTAAAAATTATGAGTTGAAATTCTCCTAAATTTTGTTAGGTAGGAAACATCTAATTTGTTCTTAAACTGACTAAAATGGAATTTGTTATTCAACATCGTGATTGTAACACCAAAATAGAAGCAATGATTCAAACACTACCTAAACCCTAAAATAGGTTTTCTAATGAAAATCCTAAAACTTAAAATATTCGATGTTAGTTTCTTTTCCCTTCAATCTTGAAAAAAACCCTAGTCCCTTGAAAAGTGTTCTCCTTAGAAACTTGAGACAATGAAAGAGAGTATGAGTCAGGAAAATGAAAAATTAAGAATGGAATATTTATAAGATGAGAAAATTACATACCTACGAACAAGAGATTGCACTGTGAGCGATGAGACTAAGGAGTTGGAGTGTGAATGAGAAGAAATGTTGAACAATGAAAGAGGGTGATATCGAAGACAAAAACGAAGAAGAAGAAAATCAAAAATTAGAAATTAGTAAATATAATAGAATAATTAATTAACGTAATTAAGATTTGCAATTGGATGAAACATTAAAAAGATGAAGGTTTCGGAGGAGAAGTGAAAATTTTAAGTATTTGAAAATGTGAGAAAGGGACACGAAGTCTTTATTGTTTAGGGTCTTTCAACAAATTAAAAAACATATTTTCTAAATAGAGAAATTTAAAAAAGTAGAAAACAACTTTAATAATTATTTTTAAACTGTCTTAATAAATAAAAAATAATGACCATTTTTAGTTAAAGTATGTATCAAGCTATCTCTTTCTTTAATTATATTTTTCTTAAACTTATAATGTTTTTACTAAAATTAAAATGTATATATCTAATTTCTTGTTTTATTTTATTATATATTTTAACTTATTTATTAATATTCATATTTATAATTTATATTTAAATATATATATATATATATATATTTATATATAATATATTTTAAAAAATAATTTTAAAATATTAAATTAACAAATATAAATTTATACTAAAACTAAAATAATTTTAGTATAATTTTAATTGAGAAGGATTAGTTACAAATATATTTTCTGGTAAATCTGTAACAATTTTGCTATGATCAAGCTACAATTATATTCTTTTGCTATTTCATGGAAAATTAGTGAATTTCTACGAATATATATTTATAGAACATATATTTACTAATTAGTCACTAAAATTAGTTACTAATAAGATATTTTCTTGTAGTGCTAGTAAGTGTGTAACCATTTTTCTACGAAGAAGTTACAATTGTTTTCTTTACTATTTTTTTCAAATTAGTGAAGGATTAGTGATAAATGTTTTCACGTGATAATATCTCTAGAAAGATTTCTTATAGAATTAAGAATCAATATCAATGACAATTTAAATATTTTTTCCTTTAATCCTCTAAGGTGTTTAAGCAAAATCGTGAGAGAAGCTTCGAGTTTTAAAGCAAATAACACATTAGATATAGTGATTAATCCTAACGATGTTATCTCAACGGACTTAAAATTGAAACAAAGAGATATACAAATGTCAAAGAATTCACAACTAAAAATAAGATTGTTAAAAATCTAAAAATATACTAATAAATTAAAATTAAAAGTATTATTTGAAGGGTTGAATATGTTTGTAATCCTAAACTTCGATACTAAATTGGAATTCGTTCATATTTTAAATTTTGATACATTTTGATCTCAATCTTTGATACATTTTGATTCCAAGTCCTACAAATGAATGAATATAGTCCTCTGATGTTAAAATTTTTCAGGTGTTACAAGATGTTTCATATTGACATTTGAGTTAGAATGTATCAAATGGTGTAAACAATTCAAATACCAACTTGATATCTGTTTCACACATAAAAAAATTTAACACATTTCGATTACGAGAAACGTATCTATTTATTTCTTTTTAAGGTTTAAAGACCGAAATAAACCAATTTTAATTCCACATAAAAATTCAAAAAGTAAAAATATATTTTATTCTTATTTTAATTTCTCAAAATCACTGTTGCTATCAAAATCTAATTCGAATTTAAAATCATTAAATTGAGAAGAAAAATCAACGATGTGATCAAAAGAGTTATTCCAAGTAGCCACATGTAACTTTAATATTAATAAACAGTGTAACATGTTTGGGAACATTATGATGATGTCGTGAGGATATGATATTGACAACATAATAAACAGAAAAAGGAAATGGTTGGGTTGAAACCAATGATCCACGTACTTACATGTAAATTACGCGACTAATATCAAAGTTTGATTGTGAAGTAGCTTTGACAATCATGACGTTGAACAAAGATCCAAACCTGATTTGAAAGAAAATGTGGAATTCAAATGAGACCCAAAGAGTGGAACAAATCTTTCCACCAAGTTGTCAACAAAAACAATAATAATAATAATAAGACAGGTCAAAGGTTGGGTTTGCAAATTTTCCACCATGAAATTACTAGGTTATGTTCTCGAAAGTGAGAGCAGGGAACACCATTAATGTTTGTTATACATATGTTATAAAGTTTTTTGTCTTCTTTACCTCTCAATGAAACCTAAAAACGCGTTACATTTTTGTCTTCCACATCATGGTAACTTTTTCTTAACCCTAACTTTTCTTTCTATATTGTAGAAATTGTTTGTGTAATGAAAAATCTGTTTTCAATCATTTATGGTCATCCGTTCTCACTGTGAATGATATTGAATGTCGGGTTAAGTGTGTATTTGTTCTCTAAATTTTCGTAAAATTTAAAGTTAGGAATATATATGAGGATAAAATTAATTAATTTTTAATATATTTATAAAATTATCAAATAAATTTTTTCATTTTTTAGGAGTGGTGTAAAAGATAAGGTTATATACTTGTCAAATGAATTGAAAAAAAAAAAGTCTTTTGAGCAAAATACCGTGATTAGTTGACATTTCATCAATTTTTTTCTCCCATTCTATAATTCGTTTTATTAATTTTATATTCAATAATTTAATTTTTATTATAATTAAATAATTTAATTCGATGTATTATTATTATTTACTATTGTTATAAGAAGGGTGTAAAAGGAATACAACGGGTTCAATAAATACTTTGTACAAAAGAAATAATATGTTCGCATTCATGATTACAACTTTTATGGACTTCTTATAAGAACTTATGCTATATTTTTGTTTTATTTTTTATGTTTCATGTTTACTTTAATTACAATTTTCTTTATGTTCATGTTATTTATTAATTTTTATTTGCTATCACTTTACACTCAAATCTTATTTTATTACTTTTATGATTATCAGTTAAGACAATATGGTTTCTTTTTTGTGTTTGATTATCGTTACTTTATAAACAATGTTTTTTTGTTTTATTCTATTTTAAAGATCAAACTTATCTCAAAAATAGCAATGAAATTGTTTTCGATAGAATCAATCTATGTTACGAATTTGGTTTTCTTCTATTATTCAATTAGTTTAATACATTTAAATTGAAAATCTTTGGTAGACTACAAAGCAATCCATATTTATTTATTTATTTTTAGTTGAAATATTTTATTTTTAATTAAAATAATTAAGTTAAAGACTTTTTCGAAATAATCTCATTAAATGATATAAGATTGGTTGAACTTTATTTTAATTTGTGATGAACAATTAAGCTATTTTCTTTTATATTCAACATCAGAATATTTTTTTTTTTATGAATGATAAGCATGCTTCTTTGTACACATAGAAAAAGACAAATGGGCACGTGTGTGAAGTGTGAACACAGGCCATAGTCCAAGCAGTCGAAACTTTCAAGAGATTGGTGAAGAAAGAAGTGATGAAAGGTTCAAATTAATTATTAGTCACTTCCTTCAATTTCTTTAAATTTTTAAATTTTACACTTCTCTATCGGCTAATAAATCATGGAAATTTGTTCTCACGTATTATTCACAAATATTTATCGATAAATGGATTTGCATGTGAAAAAAAACAAAAGATATCTATTATATAGACCAGCATTCTTTTATCAAGAATTTGTCGAAGTCTATTTTGTTAGATAACGTGTATTTTTTAAAATAAATAAATAAACAAACAAAAGAAACTAAATGCGTTCATTTTTTGTAAATAAAAAAAAATTAAATATGTTTTTCATCCCTTAATTTTCAGTGAATTTTGAAATTAGTCAATTTTGAAACTTTGAACTAATTTAGTCCTTCATCTTTCAAAATACGTTAATTTAGTCCTTTTAATCAAATTTTGTTAAATTTATTTGATATTTCAAACATGTTTCATAATAGTATTTGACTTAACATTAAAACAAAAATGTGTCAAACAATATCAACAACTCAAATACAATCCTCAAATATATAGGAAACATCACATAAACTTAATAAAATTTGATTAAAATGACTAAATTCATATTTAACCCTAAAAAATTATATAATGACATATTTGAGAGAGAGAGAAATACTAAAAATATGTTACATTTTTTATTTTATAGCATCCAATTCATATTAATGTTACCAGTGAACACACAGGCGTGACAACGCCTCTTGTGCATGTGTGTTCACATTTTTTAATTTTCAAAAACATGTAAAAAAAAATTAAAATAGTTGTTAAATATAAAATTTAAAAAATAATATATATACAAAAAAAATTAAAATAATGATTTAAGACAAAAAAGAGTTTTAGAATAATAGTTAAAAGCAAATTATTTATAAAATAATTAATTTTAAAAATAATTAAAGATAAAATTGGAATAATGAAATGTGAATATAAAAGAGGATATCTCTTTATATTTTGTTATAGATTACGTTACTAATGGCACTATATTTTACAATATAACACAAGCTTAATATACTTTTTTTCCACAAGTATATGTAAACTCTAATTTATGGTTTTATTTTTAAGAAAAAGATAACCCCTTGCTTTAAAAGATACACTATAGGTCATTTCTATTTTAAGAACTATTATATAAATTTTAATTTATCGTTTTGAGTCGAATTGTATTATTACGTTTTAAATTTTTCTTTTTTAAATTTTGCTTTTATAGGATATAACTTATAAGTATTATATTTTACATCATATTCATAATGGTAAGATTTTATTAAGTTTATGATCTTCATTGAATATGACATAAAATGATTCAAATACAACCTTAGTGTATTCATTTGAAAATGGACCACGATATTGATTTGATAAGAAGGAGCATGATAACCACATTTTAGGTCTATCATATTTTAAGTATGGACTCTGTGAAAGATAAGGAAACACCTTTGCTACGGAATGAGTTAAAGTCAATGATTATAATAAATATGAATTTGAAGTCGTAGAAGTTCTCATGCTATTTTCCTTAGAAGGAAGATGCATGCATTTTAGCTTAATTTCATCATGAAACATGTTTACGAAACTTGCCCATTAAGCTTTAAGGTTTTCTAAATATTCCAGAACATCTTTTTATTCAAAATTTACGATGTCCTTGGATTCCATTCGATGCAATATTAACATCCAATTATCGAGCTCAATATTGATAGAAAATTTGGAAGATTGTTGCTACGAATTGCTATTTTATTGAGAGAAAAAAAAAAGTATAAGTATTTTAAACATAATGTATTTTTTATAATTTGCTAATACAGAAATGAAAAATGGCGTTTATATCTACAACTAAATTTCTATCATTAATTTAATTAATATCTTGTCTATATTGTGTACTATTATTGCTTTAGTTATTTGATACGAAACCATTAGCGTGGACATCTAATTAGTTAGACATTACATCAAACATTAGAAGCATTGTTGGACCATCAATGTTTGAACCTCTATTTCTTAGATTTTGCGGGAAACGAAGACTGGGACTTATTGAGAAAATATTTGTTACTTTATTAAGTGTTTTTTTTTTTTGTTAAGAAAAATCATTTTATGGTGTAATTAAAATAATTAATTAAATATTTTATATTGACATCAAATCATACATTATCATTCGTTGTCAACACTTCTATATTTGTGTTGCATGTCAAACTAAATTTCTTTATTAAAAAGATGAAAACTAAACATAGAAGTTGAATGATTATGAATAGTATCGGTTTTCAATTCATAATGCATTTTTGTTTTTAAACGGGAATGTGATCGATCTTTGATGACAACACGTGACCAACTCTATGTGGGATTAGAGCGAACTGTCAAAATGAATTGGAACCCGCGAACCAATTCGACTCACTACAGGTTTGGACCGGGTTGGGTTGAAATTTTTTTACAAATCTCAATACAAGTTGATTTTTGACCCGACTAATTTAGAACCCGGCTTATCCGGATTGAACTCGTGGTAAGCTGAGTTGGCTCATCAACCTGCTAATAAAAGGGACACACAAGTGTTTTTATTTTTTTTTTATTAAGTTGAGTTTTACATTTGGGTGATGTTAAGTTGTTTTTTTATCCAACACATAAATAATTTGTATTTTTTTTATTTTGTTTTGTATTTGGATTGTATTAAAGTTTATTTAGATTTTAATTAGAATTACAATTTAGTATTGACTGAAAAAAAATATTTTTTTTAATTAAATGAACCCATGATCCAACCCGTTTAACCCACCAACCCGTGGTGGGCCGGGCTGGGTTCAAATTTTTTTGGCTCGCTAAAAAGTGAGCCGGGTTAGGTTGACTCACTAAATCATCAATCTGTGGTGGGTTGAGCCGGGTCGGACCGAGTTACCCATTTTGACATCTCTACGTGGGATGAATGCTATTTTAAATATTATTGATATTATTATTATAAACTTAAATTATACAACATGTTTATATACACGAACAAAAAATAATTAAAAAAATTCATCATAAATAATTAGTCAGTTTACACAGCAGGTATAGAATCTATGAAAGCCAAATTCATGGATGATTAGATGAGGAAAATTTTTTAATTGCTTTAATTATATAATATGAGAATTTGAAAAGGGTAGTAATTTTACATGTGTAATCTATAATACCTATTTATAATCTATTTTTACATTTGTACGTAGTATATAATACGTACAAATGAAATCTATAATATATTATATATTATATAATAACATATAACTTTTTACATGTGTCCTGCAAAGAAAAAATCTAAAATAAATCTATAATCTATGATATACATTTAAAACATACAAACAAGTTCGACCAATGAATTCTGACAAGCAAATTCAATAGACCAGTCCATGAGTTCAATATATAAATCTAACAAATGAGTCTATCAAATATTTAAAATAATTTTAAAACAAGACACATTTGAGTGAAAAAGGTATATAAATAATAAAGTATTATTATTTTGTTTAATAAAATATTTATATCAGTTAAAAAGTAGTAAATATATTTTATTTTAAAAAAATTCTGTTTATTGCACCGGTAGAAATGAATACATTAAATGCATAGTTTATAACTTCATTCATATATAACTTAATGAGAATTTTTATAGAGGATGAAGATGAAAACGAATATCGAAAAACATGGAATCAAATTTACAGGAAGAATAATTTGAAAAACAGAGTTGTTAATATTTTTATATTTGGTAATTTACAGCTACTTAATATAAGAAGTAACTACCTTTTTTAAGTTTATTTTTATAAACACTTACTTTAAATACACATAGACATATTATGATATTTAAATTTTGATATTTTTGTTGAGCATTATGCCATAATAAAATCTCTTAAATCCGAGTTCGATTTTGTCGTATATTAATTTCGGACAAAACTGCTCTAAAATATCACATGTAAAGGGTTTAATATTTGACAAAGACTGTGAAAGCTTTACTCAGTGTTAGTGCATTAAATTTATTTTATATTTATATTGATAATATTATACACTTTATTGATCCTTTGGTTTTTACACTTATTAAATTTAGGAAATACTTAAACTCAATATAATGGTTATGAAAACAAACTTTTTATTTAGACATGATTTTGTTGATAGAATATTTTCACTTGGTTTCATATAAAAAAATCATGAAATTAAATTCTCTCTGCCATAATTTTTTCTATCTCTTTTTACGTTAAATTTGTTACACTACGAAAGATTTGCTTATTAAAGACTAATTTTGTTCATGATCCAATGAGTTCTAAAGTTGAAGATGGATGAAACTCTTTACAATAATGACAACAGATGAATCAGTTCAAAGGGAGAATTGAGAACATGAAATCTTATTTGCTTACATCTAAAGTGAATGTTATACTAAATCTTAAAATACTACAATGTTTACTTTGGCAGCTACCTCTACAACACATTCATCAATTACAAAAAAGTGTTCCGAGTAGCACAAGTGGAAGGATAATCATAACAGACTGAAAAAATTATGCAACTTATGTGATGGATCTTATCTGCAAATTAAGATGCATGACTTTCTGATAAGATTATAGACTGTAGTATTTATTGTTCACCTCTTCATACATGCTGGACAATTGATTTGCCTTCTATGGAATTCTGTTCAAGATTAAAACAAGTGGAGTTCTAGGGCTGTGATGGGGTAGGAGATGTTGGAGGCTTGAAATCTGGATACTGCATTTCAAGAAAAACAGAGAGAAAACTGTGTCAGAAGCATGCAGTATACAGAAAATTCATCATCTATGTTCCAAATGAGGTTTATTTCTAACTAAAAATGTGCAGTGACATTTGATTATAATGCAATTACTTGACTCCAACACCTACTTCTATAAAAAAAAAAGCAATGCCTGCTGTATTCGGATGTATTAGAAACTATGAAATCATGAATGAGGCTTGTGTGAGGTTTTTCATAAGGGGAAATATCAGAAGATTCGATTCAGTACCAATGAGTTATGAATAAGTCTACATAAGAGAACAGGACACCACTTCCAATTCAAAACCGTAAGACAATGGGTGGATCCTTTTACTTATATACTAGTCACTGTTCCCATTTTATCCAATGTGGGACTTCCAACACTCTTAAATTACTTGTAGAATGAGACAAGCAAAATTTTTGTGATTTTCCAAAAGATTTCCACCAATAATAGTATGTTCAAAAGAGTGTGAGGAAAAATTGTTACAAGCAACTTTCAAAGAAGAGAATATACATGGAAAAAAAAGTTCTAGGAAAATTGGCAACCACAAGCATGAGTAATCAGCACAGAAAGTGAAAAACTAGTAGAGAAGGGATCTAAGACATCACATATGGGTATGGTGAAAGTGGCCTTGGTGGCACAGGAAGTGATTCTTCCTTGATTTCAGCTTTGGGCACTGAGTTTACTGCAGGAGCTACTGCATCTGCATTGGTCACTGGAGTAGCTACTGCTGTCGGTGCAGTGCTATCAGCTGTAGCAAGCTCTGAAGTTGTGTCTGCTGGAGCAGGAAGAGCCTTACTGGTAGAGGTTGGTAGAAGAGCCTTTCCAATGTCCTAGTGTCCACAGTAATTCAATTCAAAGAGAACAAGGTCAGAGGAAGAGGGATAAAATGGTTCACAAATCATGCAAGATATACTTTCAGTAACAGATATAATATTTCTCAATTAAAAATCCATGCTCCAATATCCATCACAGCATAATTACAGCTAGTTTATTGTTATACAGATCTATAAACCTAAAGTACCTTTATTTCATCAACAAGTTCTTTAGGGGCAACTTTTGTGTTCAAGAACTCATCAAGTTGTTTCACGGTTTGCTTTCGGTCCTGCCATCGAATAAATTGATATTAATATAGAGGAAAACAAGCTTGAGATTTTATCCATATAATTGACAAGAAACCAGAAAAGGAGACCATGATGACCAATGAAACTGGTTTGATTGGTATGCAATGTTAAGCCTCAATTTTCAACCAAAGCCAGAATTTACAAATTCCTGACTGCAACTAAACTCATAATATATATTATTGTATGTATTATACTCCCCTCCCCTTCTTGTGACTTCCAACATTATCAACCACCAGTTTTGAAATAATGACTTCAGAAGACAAATAATGATTTTGAGTGAAATTTCAAAGTTGACAGTACTAGTGTGTGGTGAAACATCATTGCATCTATTGAAGTCCAAATATTGATAATACAATGTTGAGAAGTAGTTCGTGACTTAAATAGAAAAGAAAAATACTCACAAGCTTGTTCATAGTTTCTCACCATCATTAGTTTCTTTTTCTCATCTCAACATCATTGATAGACTAGTTTTCATTAGAGAAACTAAAAAACTGTCACATTGATCTCTTAAGGAAAATGGATGCAATTATTTAGATAAGAGGGGAAGGCAGTGTAATTTAAGCATCCTCAAGGAAGAAAAATGTATTTTGTTATGTTCTAATCCTCTTTGATCATCATTTTCCACTTTAGTGGAAATTCACAGTATACAGCAATGTTATGTGAACAGAAAATTGCCCAAAAGAACAATGCCACATTCTACAGCTTTGCATGCTCTAGCAACAATTTTCAAATCCAATGCAGCTAAGAGGGAAAATGTTCATCAAAATTGGATTTTGAACATAGGTTTCCTGACACCAGGAACACAAATATGATAACAACGTTGGGAGAACCTAAATGTTACAAATCTTAATACTGTTATAATTGAGATTATAACAGTGTTGGGAGAACCAAGGCCTTATAGTTGATGATTATTTCTTTTACTTATTTACCCTGTATAAATTCTCACATTTTTACGACATCGTTATAAAAAAGCCTCATTCCTTGAAGGGAAATATCTGATGTTGATATTTGATATAACGTCACAATAAGGTCATGAGAAGGAGGAATTACAGAGTTGAAGCAGGGATATGCAAAAAACAATGCTTGCTTCCAATAACCAAAGGTGAATTGTTCAAAAAACTGATGATGATAATTAATAAAAGAAACGTAGAGGGAAAAAAATTGCATTCTGCTTTGAAAAACATACTTACCTCAGCAAATAAAAGTTTCTTGCTTGCAAATTGAATGAGTGCAGCAGAACCTACAACTTGGAGAATTGATTCTATCTACAAACAGAAGAACATCATAAACAAGTTATGTTAGTAAAGTCACAACAGAATGGATTATTTGTTTTTGAGAAAAGAGAATAAATTGTGAGTGATAACTCATAGGATTAACCTCAGAAAAAGCTAACAGGCTCAGTCCAGTAGCTGCTGCAGCAATCCCAAGAGTAACAGTAACACCATCAGATGAATCCTGCAGTGATCCTCCATTAATTAGAAACACATTGAAATACTCAAACAAGATCATAAACAAAAATATATTTATTTTAAAATCAAGCACATATAAATGGATCGATCACTATATTCTTGAAAAACAATATCTCATTCTCATCTTTTTTTTCTTATCAGCAAGTCCAGTTAATAATTCATTCTTCATTTTTCCTGATTGGTCAGTTTCATTCTTGCAAAGTAAAATTCTCAATCTGAGAGATCAAACTTTTACTTCTCCCAAAAACAATTTAAATACCCTATCTGTATAATTAAATTAAACAGAGAAATAACAATTACAAATTAGATAAAACCAAGATACTTACTCCAATTACTTCAGATATAGCATCCGTTAGATTATCCAAACCCAATGTCTTCTTTGGTGCTAACCAAGGAAGACCACTACTCTGCAGAATTCCATTCCGTGTCAGAACACTAATTAGTAGAAAACAATTGATATTTTAAATGCAAAAAAATTATAACTATAATACAGCAAAAACTACCTTCCATCCTCTCGGTCCTTCTGCACCATCCTTAATTGCATAAGCAGCTTTAAATCCATTAACGGTAACCAACTCTGCAACCAGTTCAGAGTTCCCATCAAATCTGGCTTCCATCACAAGTTCACTCAATCAGCTTCAAGAAATTTTTCTCCAAAAGTGTAATAGGAAAAGGCAAACATTCTAGGTAAAATAACACAACAACCTTTGAATGTTAGTAGGAATTTCAATCCCCGCACCATTAATAGCAAAATTGAGATGATCTAACCTTAGATTTTGTGTCTAATTCCTCCTCACAAAACACATTTTTGCAAAGTGCAATAAGGAATATCCAATACTCAAGATAAAATAATGCAACAACCGTTGAATGATGATCAGATTTCTTCAAAAAAGGAGATAACCTAATCATACATTTTGGACCCAACTTATCCTCACAAGATTAACTTATAACATAATTGGTGACTTATAAGCTCTACATTATAGTCTCTTATCATGTACCATCTATAGCAAAGAGAAACTTGGGTTTTTCTCATTAATTAACAGGCCATATAATGAACATTGACTGTAACAACAAACAGAGAAAAATTGGAGATGAAATTGTTCTGTGTTACTCTTACTTGTCCAGAATAAACAATGTGGTATTCTCCGGTTCCTTAAACTTCAATGCAAGCTTCTTGAGGAACCCTGGCTTATCATCACCCTTGTAAGCTATTGACACTGCCTTCTTCCTCAGACCCCCAACATCTGGGGACCCCACTTGCCTAATCTCCACCGGAGCTCTTATATCAAGCAACTGAGCATTCTCATCAGCCCCAAGTTTTGCATATGCATTCTTAGCAGACTCAACACCCCACGCCTTAGGCTTCTTAAAAACCTGAGACAAAACCAATGGCAGCGCCAGAATAGCCACACCCCCAGCAACAATTGCAGGGTTCTCAGTTGCAAAGCCAGTAGCACTCTCCACAAAACCGTTCACATCAAAGTCTCCAGCACCGGGGAGACTCAAAGGTTGTCCCAGTGCCTCCTCGTACGTCAAAGCTGAGGCAACATCACCACTCACAATTGAAGCTGCAAGAAACAACCCCCCATGCAGGCTTTTTGACAAGCAACTCTGGAGCAACGTTGGTTTCTTGTCGGTAAAGGTGGAAAAGCTTGAACCTTTGCAGGCAGAAAGTGGAGGTTGTTTTCTTGTTGTTTTTGTATCAGAAAGCACAGACAGAGGGGTCAAAGCTGCAGCATTGAGAGCCTCCATGGTATCACAAACTCTGCAGTGAGACACTCAGAGGAAGAGAGTGTGAAGTAGTGCTACCATGAGAGGTTGAAGCTCAAAAGGGTTGGTTGATGGTGGTGGTTTTGTTTCCTGGTGAAGAAGGTGTTGAGTGTTGATCTATCTGGTTTGAGTGGAAACTCTGTGGTGTTGTTGGTAGGTGCAATTTGGTGGAGGTGCTGACGTGGTGAGGATATGAGAACACTACCAATGAGAGCATGACACGTGGAGAATGAAGATGAGACTCAGCTGATGAGGATTGAGTTAAGGTTTCATGGTCTGAAATTGTGTGGCTCAGAAACGTCCTCAAGATTTTACAGAAACTACCACAACAAAGGGAGTACTATTCTAGAAAGAGTGTAGTACAATTTTCTACTTGTGTGTAGCTTCTTTTACGAAAATTTTGAGATATTTTTAATTAGTTCTTATTTTAATTATATACTTCATACCGTATTTCTTAGGTATTGTTCATTTTAAAATAGTATGAAACTTCGTCATGATAGTAATTTTAAAAGACGTTTCAAAAGATAAAGAAAGATAAAAATATTTAAATTTTATTTAATATTGATAGGATTTATCGGATATACCGCAACGGTTAGATAAATATGTATTAATGTAATTAATATTTAATCATATTTTGAAAATGTTGTATGTTATTGTTCAATAAAGTATTGAATAACTTTTTTTAAAACAATTTATAGAAAAATTTAGACTATTTTACAATAACTTTTAGTGCAAGGGTTGGATTTATAAAAGTTATATAGAATGAGTTGCAGAATGTCTTTTTTTTTAACAATTTGATTTTTCATGAATATTTATTGGTTTAAAATATAAATACATATGCATGATAAGATTATCTAACTATTAATGTCTGATTGATCTAAAACTTGATGTGCATCATGGATAAAGTATTGCGAAAATATTTAAAAGATTGATTATTAAAATTATAATTAATACATCAATTCACATAATACATAGAATTATTTAAGTTATTTTTCGGAATAATTTGATCTCCACTGTATATGTGGGTGCATTAAGTTTCAATAGATTATTATATCCCTCTAGATATTTCTTCTTATAAGGAAGACGATTCTCTCCGGTTTTTTAATAGAATTAGATCTTAGGTGTTGAATAATTTTAATATTTTGTATGAAAAATGGGAATGATTTAGATTGTTTCAAAGACAATTTATATTTAGTCATGATATCATGCATTACTAAAGCGAATTGTTCATTAACATTTATACACAAATATGTTTATCATATTGTATTATTATTGATCATGATGACATATGGTGTTATGTTTTATTTTGTAAAGTAGATATTCTTAAATATTTATTATGTATTACTGTAATGGTCATTAGAATGAAAGCAAATTTTATATCAATCTTGAGGAATGTTACAAAAAATCTCAGGGAAGTAATTGACCTCTCAAACTTCAAAGTATCCACAAATAATCCAAATAGCAAGCTTCCAACACTATGTAAAAATAAAAAAACAAAACTCACCCTATCTTCTCTATATGAAGCCAAGATATTTATGTTGATGTGTTTTGGGCCACTAACATGCAGCAGAATTAATTCCGAAAACACATAAAAATTACCCACATCTGCACCATTTTCACTCGTTGATTTTACCTCCTTCAGGATTGTCTACACCAAGTATTATTCATTTGATATTCACCATTCAAAACTTCACTCACTTTTATGATTGTTCACAATTATGAATCACAAACATAAGCATCTCTAACTAGGTGTACTCAAAGCTGATCTTCCAAGTTCACAACAAGTGGCTCTTCACTACAGGTTCAAGGCAGAGAAGAGTGTTGGATTGCAGTTCTTAGTTTCACTAAGATATTACAATGCACAGTGAACTATTACATTTGCAGGAGCACAGAGAAAAATAGCAACAGTGGCTTTTGTTGATGATAGTAAAGCTTAATCTTTTAGTAAAGGCCACAGAAACATAGATGCAGCAAATGGAAATGGTATATTTGTCTGATGTTGCATTGAATGGATTGAGTCGCCTCAAGTTCTCAGCTTCTTCTTATAAAAAGAAAACTGAAAATTTTGGCAAATGTAAAGGATAAAGAAGAGGACAGTAGAACATAACATGGCTTCCATAAATCTATCAAAAAATTCCACATTTAAGACTAGCAATTGCATTGAAGATCACTTGCCATTGCCACCTCAAGTATTCTCAGAAGTAACAGGATGTATACTTTTACAAGTGGATAAAATTTGTTGACCTCCATTTTATATTCACTATATTCACACCTAATAACTACTGTGCATCATTTGAACTTTGTTCTTCCTTACTGCCGCTCAATTCAGTGCTATCTGTGATATTCTCAATGGACAACTTTGATGAATTTGACTGTTCTGTACTTTTACTTTCAGTTTCCTTTTCAGTTGAATCTCCTCCCATAAGGGATTTGATGGCAAGCTGGCCAGAATATAGGAATAAACCAAGGGAATTCAGGCCAAAAACAAATGTTGCAAGATATGTTAAGCCATTCACTATTGTCCTGTAAAAAATTGGCATATGATTATTAGGTCAGGTGCTTTAAAAAAAAGAGCAGAAGGGTCCAAATTATAAAGGTGACGACTGAAGCTACCTTATAGTGATAGTTATCTGGCGGACCTGAAAAGAATACAATTTCAAAGTATAAGTAACTTGAACGTCTGTTCTGTTGTCATTATTATCTATCTACTAATTCAAGAACATGCTTTAGCATCAATTGTATGATTAATTTGTGACAGTAATTCTATGAATGAATATGACACAAGGTAAAATGCTTATTATGTAGATTCAAGCATATAAGTAAAATGCTCATAATCCAGTTCCAAGACTCATTAAAAGTAGATTCAAGCATATTTATCAGAATCTCTAGTTTCAAGCTGGGAATATATTCCCGTACTAATCTCCAATGATTATTCAACTTCACTACAATGGAGTGTTCCAATCATCACAGTCAAGAATTCAATACATGTTCATCAATGATACAAAATAACCATGAATTAATATAAATCAATATTGAATAGCCATGTAAGTAGAGGATAAACAATGTTGAAAACTTCAATCAAACTCTCAATACACCCAGAAGCCATAACTTTAGGTATATTCAATAGGTTCATCAATGACACAGAATAATTATGAAGTAATGTGAATCAACACGAAATATCCATGTAAGTATAAACAATGTTGCAAACTTCAATAAAACTGTGTCATAACATCAGGCCATAATGACTTAACCTATACATATTCTTATACAATATATTAGAGGACAAAACATTAGAAGTTCTAAGATAATAGAAATATTAAAACTTTAGAAGTTATAGGAAACTTGAAGCGTTCTTAATCGGTGAAAGAAACACAGCTAGTTATTTGAAGACTTCTGCCCCTGAAGGACATTCCATCAATCAAAGTACATGCATATTCCGGTGAAAGTTGGATTCTTGTTACCGAAGCAACTATTTTTTTCTTCAACTGAAATGCTTACTTTTCAATCTTTTTCTATTAGTGTTTTGGAGCCTCCAGAATTGTAGCTAAAGTAGAATGATAAGCCATCCAATGAACAATTTGTTCAGAATAGTTACTCAAGCCTAATAACCAAGAAAACTATCAAGAGACGAAGCACCCTTCCATTCTAAGTATACAATAATCACAGTTAAGAATAGTAACAAGATTCAAATTCTTATTTGTCAGATCCAAGGTTATCAAGTTGATATTCAAATTGTAATGGCAAAGCTGATTTTAGAATTGTAAGCTATAATTTGTATAAAATTTCAATATTTAAAGACAAAATATAACTTCAAATATACAATATATATGAAATAAAGTGTTCAAACTCCGACCTTTCTTTGGTTAGATTAGTAAAAAGACACAGTATTATATAATTCCAAGTTTTCAACTAACAAGCTGCGCAACAAGAAGAACAAATACAGGGAAGGGAGACATACAGAGTAGTTATCTGAAATTGTTTGTCGGTTTAGAGCTCCCTCTATGGTAGTGGCAAACTTATAGAGAATAAGAGCAATAACACCAGCAGATATTCCCCCAAGCAATGTCTGAACAGGTGAAGGTGGACCCTTAGCATCTATAGAAGCTGAACCAAAGGCCTTCAAGCTATCCAATGCTTCTTCCTTGATTGACTTCACTCCTGAAGACCTGAATTGCTAAAACCACAAAACCCATTTACACATACAGCAACATAACTTCACAAATAAGAAATATCACTCCAAAATTCAACTTTGCGTAACAACAAAAACAACCCAACACATCCAATATCATGTTTTAAAAATTAAAACTAAATATCTTATTTGAAATCACTTTTCACCAAAAAATTTATGAAGAAAAGCAAAACTTTGCACATTATCCTACAGACAGTGCAAATGCCATGACTAGTGACCATTATGCAAAAATCAAATAACCTTTTATTCAAAGATCATTTTTTTCATTCTAGTATTAGAATTTGGGCTTGAGCCTAAATCAACCTAAAAGACTAACTAACATATTCACCACTTCTTTACATTATTCTAACCATATCACTAATTAATATAGAATCTCTAACACTCCCCTTCGTACCAAAAAACTGAACATTCCTTATAACATGAAATTTGTAAAACTGGACATGCCCAACAACAACCACTCAAATATATTCTGATACTATCTAAGAATTTGAACTTTGTTAACTCAATCCCAAGAACAAACACAATTCCCATTATGCATCAAATGTTATATGCTTTATTTTGGCCAGAAAATCTTCAATATCTATAATTTAATTGAAATGCACACTTCCATTGTCATACAATTATAAATTATAATAACTACTTTATAAATAGTCAAATTTACATTTTTAAATTTTTTCAAGCGAAAAACAAATGGAAACTTTGCATACCACATGCTCCGAAGTCAAATAGAAACTCAACCGACAACAGACAGCTATACAAAACATATTATCCTTAAAAAAAACAACTTTTTCTTACCCAGAAACTTGAAATGAAGAAGAAAAAAGAAAGAAGAGAGAAGGGTGCGCTTACGGCTTGTTTGACGCGTTGAGCCCTGCGGCGGAGGGCGCGAAAGAGGAAGACGGTGATGGCGCCGGTAAGGAGAATACTGGAAGCGATTTGAATGGGAGAAGGCTCGTCGGTGGTGGCGAAGATGGAAGGGGTGGAAGACAGGGGGAGTTCAATTGGTCCCTCTGTGTTAACGTCTGCTGCTGCATCAGCGAGTTGCGCTAGCCATTGAGGAAGGGCTGAAACTGAAACAGAGTGGAGAATGGTGGGTTTGCGATGAAGGGGTGGAAGAAGAGAGTGAGGGGGTTTATGGTGTGTGAGTGTGGGTGTGAGTGGGAGTGGGAAGAGAAAGTGGTGACACTGAGAATGCAACATCTGATTCTGAGGTATTGAATATGCAGTGCAGTTTCAGTTCCAGAATGCTATTGATGATAATGGCCAATGTGTTCTACTACCACTAAAGGATGGTTGTTTCTGGAAAATATCCCGTGGGGAACGAGAATTTGTCCCACATCGGTTACATGTATTTTTTTTTTTTTTTGCTTAAGTACATTTTCGTACTTATTTTTATAGTCTTTGTTATGAACGATCTTTAATTTTATCAAATATTTAAAATTGTCTTTATTTTCATAATTTGTGTTTAAATTAGTTCTTTTGTGTGATACCGTTTAAATTAATAATAGCTAAATTATTAACGTTAAAATTCGAATTTGGGGCAAAATGTTGAATTAAGGATTCACACTTCAATTGGGAATTGTTGTGGGAGTAAAACCTGTGAAAAATTGTTGTCGAACCACAAACAAATCCCAAACCATAATCATGAAAACTCTAACCCCAACTGATTAAAATATGCACAATCCCAAAAACTCTAAATGCACGAGCAAAGCACTTACCTCGTCGATAATAATTATCTGAAAAGTTTGAAATCGAACCAAGAAATCGCCACGTCCAAATGTTTCCTCTGCAAATCGGAGATGCTGAAATTCAAAAATCGTCTCCCTCCCACGACAATCCCTAATTCAACATTTTGCCCTAAATTCAAATTTAACGTTAATAATCTAGTTGTACACGTAATACACTACAGTTCAACGTAATACAAACAGTATCACATATATAGTGCTTCGTTACTGATTTAAACGGCGTCATACAAAAGGACTAAATTAAACATGAATTACAAAAATAGGATCATTTTAAACATTTAATAAAAATGAGGATCATCTATAACAAATACTACAAAAATAGGAACGAAACAAGTATTTAAGCATTTCTTTTTCTTTAGTATGTACCACGATCTAAATTTCATTATACATGATTTATGACTATCTAATTAAACAGACAACAACCATATTTAACCATAATGTGTTTTCATTGTTATGTATTGACAAATTTATGACATGAAACTATTTCTTTAATTGTTATTTTAAATTAATTATCAATATTTTATGTTTTTATAAAGTTTTTCATAATTTAAAAAATTATTTATCATCATGCATCTCACCTAACTATTTAAACAAATATTAAATGAATTTTTCTTTTAATTGCAACTTTTGTTTTATTATTATATTTAAAAAATATATCTCATTTTTTAGTAATTGCTAAATTTATTTTTATTTTATACTATGTTCCACTTTTTAAAAAAAAAAAAACATTAACACTTACAATTTATTTTTCTGGAAATCCAATTTTAACCAGGAATATAAACCATATCAGATCCGTAAATAAAAAACACACATGTATGCTCATCAAATTCTTATAATATATATCGGTTAATAATTAATAGTTATTTGCCACTTAAAAAAAAGTAGATTATTAATTTAAAATTGAATAAAACTTGCAAAAAATTATAATTAACTATTTTAACCAATAATTGAATTTGTGATAGATGTATTAAGCTTTGCTATTTTTCATATTATTGGTACATTATTTATTATGTATATTATTCTCTTCCACCATAGCTGTGTATGTAAAAGTATGTTAGAAAATTAGAAGAGAAAAGTCTATTTAAATTATCATCAGACTTTACAAAATGATAAATGATCTTTGTTGAACAAATTTAGATCGAAGAATGAAAATGATAAACGATACTCCAAAGACTTTTATATTTAATTTTCAAACAGGGATGTCAAAAAATATGCATCCGTAGATATTCGCAGATACAATTTGCAACGAATAGAAAATGAATATTGAAAATGGATATCCACGAGTAATAGATACGTGTATTTTTTATAGCCGCATATTACCAGGACGGGTACGGATATCATAGTATCAAATATCCATGCACGTTAATACTTATACTCGCTATACTCTAATTTAAAAATAAAAAGTTATTAAAACATCAACACATTGATTTTAAATGGGTTATTTTTTTAAAAATTAATTAAAAAAAATATTCATTTATTTATTAACTGTCATTCAACACTATTTAAATGAGTTATTTTCACTTTGTTTGAACTTTACAAAGGTTATGCATTGTACTTTTATTTGAATTTATGATTAATTTTTTTATTAAATTTATTTTTTTTGTAAATATATGTGAGTACTTATAGATATTTTAAAAGATATGTGGATGCCGCATAACGAATATCTACACAAATATAAATAAAAGTACGAAACCGATATTTATTCCACCTATAAAATACGGAAAGCTACTGGCGTAGCGTAGCGTACAAATTTCGGTGAGATCCTGCTCCCAACCATTAAAATTATATTTATTTATTTATTCTTGAAGAACCTCCTAATTTCAATAATAGTAAGAGATTACTATAATTATTTTTTAATTACCTGTAGCCTCTACCAAATTATTATATTTATTTGTTATTTAAAAAAAAAAGAAAAACTTTCTAAATATTCTTTACACAATCATTCTTGTAGAAAATATTTTAATGAAATATCTAAATTATTTTTACAAAGGTATTCTCCACAACATAAAAGTACTAATACTTAATTCTCTTATCTTTACACAAATTATAAAAGATTGTTTCTCTTAATCTAAATCTTTTTATTTTGTAGAGTTTAAATTATAAATATAAATACGAAGATGAATCTTCTCATATAAAGCGAAGAAACCCCATTTGGCGAAAGGGTTGGTTTTATCTAAGGGGGCACAGATTTACAGTTTAGTTCGGATTGCAAGAGAGATTGAGCAATTGGGTTTGGTGGTTAACAAAAAAGCATCAATCTTGCATACATCTTTTGCTTTTTCTACGTTTCCCTTTATAAATTCATCTTTTTTTGTTAACACTCTTTTCTCTCCCACTCTTTCTTCTTCCCCAATCTCTTTCCTTTCTGTAGAAGTTTCATTCTGCAGGTCGCTGCGATGGAGAAATCCTCCTCCTCGCGCAAGAGGAAACGTTCTAAGAAATTATCCAAGGTATTCTCACATTTCTTATTATTGTTTGGATTTTAAGCTATTTAATTGTGTGTTTCGGATTTATTTCAAGACAATCTCATTAATATAATTTTTAGGAAACATAAACGAATATTTTGTTTCTGTTATTACTTGTGTCTGTGAACTGAAATTTGTCAATTTGTGTGAATCATGAAACTGACTAGAATGTTTTCTTTTTCTTGTGGTTATAGTTTTCTTTTCCTTCATTGAAGTGATTTGGTTGTTGAGTGGATTGATTGAAGAAGAGTATAATTTTTCTATTTTTTGTCATAACAAATCTTTTCTTGATTTTGTGCCTAATTTGATGGTTTAGGCCAAGGCAAGCAGTAGAATTAAGAAGAGTAGGAAAAATAAATCCAAGAAGGTTCACCGTCGCGAGGTTTCTCTTTCGAGTTATGACTCTGATGATTCCAGAAGTTTGGACACAGCAGCATCCTCTAGTTCTGAAGATAGTTACAGAAGAAAAAGGGATAGGTCTCGTACAAGAAAGCATGTGAAGGGTCGTAAGAGGAAGGCTCAGGAACGATCTTACAACCGTGACAGCAGTGAGGATTCTCATTATGTTAGGAAGAAAAAAAAGGTAAAGAGGAAACATGAACGTGATGAGGTGAAGAAGAAACTTTCCCAGAAGAAAAATATTAGGAGAGAAGCAAGTGTAGATTTGATGAGTGACACATCACAAAGTTGCTCCACATGCCAGGATGGGATTGCTAGCAGTGATGACAATCGATATAAGAAGCAGAGGGGAAGATCGGAAAGGAAAGAGAAAGACAGAAGATTGAGAAGAAGTGGAAGTGAAAGAAGTAGTAGATACAGGGCTAGAAGTTCTTCTTCTTGTAGTAGTGAAAATAGTAATGAAGCTACTAAGCAGAAATATGCTGGTGAGAAGAATTCCAGGCAGCTCCGATCAGTTATTACTGTCACAAAAGCAGCGGAAGAATATGAGGAATTGTGTAGAAATGAAACCAGAGAGGAGATTGCTAACGATCTTGATTACCCATGTGGAAGTGACGACAATAATGATGGGGGCACAAGAAGACAGTTGGAACTTCATACGCATCTTGTTTCAGAAGAGAAATTAAGTCTTGATAATGAGGCAGGAGATATGAATGTTGATCTTAACTTTGTAGAGCCCGGAGTTAGAGATATGAGCTACAATGACAACAGTAACTTTAAAGCATATAGTGCCGGGACAGGTGAATCTGCTAAGGAAACAAGCGAGACTTTTGATGCTAATGTGAATGATGATGACTTGGAGAAAATTCTAAGACAAAGAGCGTTGGAAAACTTGAGAAAATTTCGCAGTGAGATGCAGTCAAGCGGAAAAGCTCCTGATCAGAAAAGTAAAATTATTAGCCAGGTGAAACAACCAATTGCTGATAAACTTGAACTGGTTCAAGGTAAGTCTGTTGTCAATAATGCAGTTGTAGGAACAAAATTTGATAAGCAAACCCCTGGAGAAGAAACTAATTTATTGGTTGGGAAGAGAAATTTAGTTGCTTGCCTAAGAGACAATGAAGTGATTTTAGACTCGAATAAAGATATATCTATTTATGCAATGTGTGATATAGCCAGTGCACCCAAGAAAGTGATTGACCACCATAGTGGAACAATCACTGAGCCCACTAACTTCAATGCAACTAATGTAGAATTGACCAAACAAACACAAAATCCATGTCTTGATTCATTTCAAACCCCTGCTTCACATGAGTCTACCAATGCAAAAAAGTTACTGGTGACCGAAAGGAATGCAGCTAAAACTCCCCAAGCTGCAATCCAAAGTATTAATAACATTAGGGATGCTGATGTTTCATCAGTAGAGAACAAATCAAACAAATTGCAAGCTGAATCCAACCAGGACTCTCAGTTTGAGAAGAAAACAATGAATGTGATGCGCGATGGTGAAATGGTACAGGTGAGTGTGTGACTAACATACCAATATTTTGAATGTTTCTGACATAATGATAGCCCTAGATTATCGTACGTAATCCTTTCCTTTGCTTGTCTTTTTTATTACTAGTATTTTGTCAATACGTGCAGGTTAGCTATAAGGTCTATATTCCTAAGAAAGTCCCTGCTTTGGCTAGAAGACAACTCAAGCGATGATTTACTATTTGTTCTTCTGGTGAAGAAAAGGTTTTCTGAAACTGTGTTTATCTTATTTGGCACGTGAAAAAGGTAGAAAAATGTGCAAGAAGGTGTAGAAATGGAGATATTATCTGTTGGATTCATCCATGTATGAACTCTAAGAACTACATCAATTTCTCTATTGCCTATGTTTTTGGTAACATAGATTATTGTAAGGACTAGTACCCAGTCTATAATATTTTAAATGCTGAGCCAGTTCGCAGGTAACATGAACCATTCAAAATGTTCCTGTTCCTGTTAGTAATGTTTTCTTCTGTATTAGCAGTTTAAGTTATAGCCTTTTTTCTCATGTTTTATTTCAAGTTTACATAATTTATATGAATTGTTTTTCCATCACAACTTTATTTCTTGACATATGTGTATATTTACAATTTATGCATGTCATTTGCTAGGCAGAATGCGTTAACAGAAAAAAAAAATTGATTGCAAAATTATAAGTGCCTATTTTTGGTAATTCTAGATTTAATCAAAAATTTCAGAAAAATCTTGTTTAAATAATAATATTAAGCATGTTAAGCCAGCTTTCTGGTGGATTGTGGTGTTATTAGGCGTTGTGCTGCTGATTTATCCAGGAGATAAGATAATGATTGTGTATGTTATTAGAAATGTAAAAGGGTTGACTTCAGGTTTAAGGCTGAAGAATCCACATGCAAATCATTAAGAAAGACATTGTTTATATCTATCTAATTATCCATTTGGCTGTGTTTTTTCTCAGTTGTCGCCTGAACCCAAATAAAATAACTGATGTTATTATGAAATGAAAGACAATAATTTATCATTGTTATCTTTGTATCTGTGTACTTGCATAAATGGAAGAAATTCTTGCATCCATATCCATGCCTCACCTTAAAAGGAAAGAAAAAGATAATAGTGCCTGAATATCTTGCATTCAGGGGCCATGTGTGCAACTTCTCTCACTGGTACCTGCCCTAAACTTGTGTTAATAGGTCAGTAAACAGGTGACCAGAGGTGTTCTAAATGGCTAGATTTACTTGTAAATCAAACAAGTTGGACTTTTCTTTTGGCTAGAGTGCCCACAACAACATTGTATTTTACCTTACAGATCCACTTTCAACTTATAGTTTTTTTTTCTTATTTTTTGTAAAGGAACTATTTTCCGTGTGTTGTTGATATCCATGGTTTCTAATTCTTTTGCCATTGCTTCTCTCCATTTAGGAAATTTAACTGCCTAATGATAGTACGTGGCTCATTAGACACTGATTATCTAGTTGACAATTTTTCACAGGAAAAAAAGTTGTATGTTAAATGTGAAGACTTTAGGTTAGGAATGGAATCTTGATACTCACTTAGATAGATATGATGGAAGATTGGTTTGTTTAGATGATCTTCTTGTAATATCATCCTAAACTAACTTAAGAGGTACTACTTACAATGTGATACAAATCACTTCTGCATTTAAGATTTCATTCACAAGTCATACAAAATTCAATTAATTCACCTTAGGATTAAAGATGCTTATGTACTTTTAATTTATTTTTAAAAGTTTAGTGTTTTTTATGTACAAGTCCATGATGTTAGTCATGTACATTGCTTAACAATTTTGATTAATATCGATACATTAATTGTTTATTTCTTGTATATAAGATGAAATGTGGCATAAATTTTTTTACCTTTGTAAGTCGCTGGCTAGGTATAATTTCAAATTTGAAAGAGGCAGCTAGCTTCTAATATAAATTATAGTTTTATTACATTACTTATGAATTGGTATCAAATAAGGTAATCCAAGATCTAATGAGTATAGTTAAGTTGGAAATATAAGAAGGCTCTTTCTTCCTACGGTCTATAATTTTAAAATAACCATTTTATCCTTCGTAAAAGTAATTTTTGAATTATTTGTTCTAGAAATATTTTAAAACAAGTTGCTTGGAATACATTACCTTTCAGAAACAAAATGTCTAGAATATATGTAATATCTTCTAAATTGAGTTTTTCGGCCTCAACTTTCCAAAACACAAAATATGCTCAGTTTTATTTTTTTATTTTTTCCAAAATGTATTCTCTCTCTTCTTCCTCATAAGTGGTAATGGCGTGGAGTAGTTAAATAAAGTATTTTAATCATTTTCTATTAGTATGGGGTTCAGTTGGTAATAATGGGGCTGCTGAAAGCCCATAGAAAAGAATAACCCAAAATTCAACAGGCCCGAATCATTTAATGGCCCAAAGTAAGCAGTTTAGTGGGAGCCCAAAAGGCTGGGTGCTGGGAAAACTATCTTTGATAGCTGGCACACTGGCACCAACTATTTCGAATGAGGGTAACACATTACGCTTCCAAAAATTCATTTATAAGGGGATAAACCTTATCAACAATTTTCATTTGGCATCCCACGTGTTCACAAAACTTTCCGACATCATGAGATGAAACACTTGTAAATAGATAATTGGAGTTTATGCTTCAGCTAGAGCTCTCTTAGAATGTTACAGTCCCTTCCATTCATCACTGAAATTGCACTCCAATGACACTTTGCATCGCCTTCCATAGCCATAGTTTTATGGATAATCTAGTACAACCTTTTCACCATCTCAATCCTTATTATGTTCAGAACTCACAAACCCACATGCAACCCAGAAGCCATTCACCCACCTCAGTTTCTCTCGGAATGTCAGAACCCCAGCTGGTTTCTTCTCCTCAATTTTCCTCACCGAAATTCTCTCCATTCTTTCACCCTTTGGATAACTTGGGTGAGTTGAAGACTTTGAATTCTGTGAGGGAATTGCATGCCCAGATGGTCAAAATGCCCAAAAGAGGGAGTTCAGTCACAATGGATGGAAGGATGATGAAAAACTACTTGGAGTTTGGAGACTTTGTGTCAGCGACAAAGGTTTTCTTTGTGGGTTTTTCAAGGAATTACCTTTTATGGAATTCTTTTCTGGAGGAGTTTGCCAGTTTTGGAGGTGACTCACATGAGATTCTGGAGGTGTTCAAGGAATTGCATAATAAAGGAGTAGAATTTGACAGCAAAGCTCTCACTGTTGTTCTGAAAATTTGTTTGTCTTTGATGGAGTTGTGGCTTGGGATGGAAGTTCATGCTTGTTTGGTTAAGAGAGGCTTCCATGTTGATGTACACTTGAGTTGTGCATTGATCAATCTCTATGAGAAGTGCTTGGGAATAGATAGGGCAAACCAAGTGTTTGATGAGACACCACTTCAAGAAGATTTCTTGTGGAATACAATTGTTATGGCAAACTTGAGGAGTGAGAGGTGGGAGAAGGCCTTAGAACTGTTCCGTCGAATGCAATCTGCTTCTGCCCAAGCCACTGATGGCATCATGGTCAAACTGCTGCAAGCATGTGGAAAGTTGAGAGCTCTCAACGAAGGGAAGCAGCTTCATGGGTATGTTATAAAATTTGGAAGATTGTCAAATACTTCAATTTGCAATTCTGTAGTTAGCATGTACTCTAGGAACAATAGACTTGACCTAGCTAGAGCAGTTTTTGATTCAATGGAGGATCATAACCTGGCCTCTTGGAACTCAATAATTTCGAGTTATGCAGTCAATGGCCGTTTGAATGGTGCGTGGGATATCCTCCAAAAAATGCAGTCTTCCAGCTTCATACCAGACATTATAACTTGGAATTCTATTTTGTCTGGCCATCTTCTTCAAGGATCATATGAAATGGTTCTCACCAGTTTCCGGAATCTGCAAAAGGCCAATTTCAAGCCAGATTCATGTTCAATAACTAGTGCTCTGCAAGCAGTTATTGAATTGGGTTGCTTTAATCTTGGGAAAGAAATCCATGGCTACATAATGAGAAGTAACCTTGACTATGATGCCTATGTTTGTACTTCTTTAGTGGATATGTATATTAAGAATATTTCCTTAGATAAAGCTGAAGTAGTCTTTCATCATTCAAAGAACAAAAATATCTGTGCTTGGAATTCATTGATATCAGGTTACACCTACAAGGGCTTGTTTAACAATGCGGAAAATCTATTGACCCAGATGCAGGGAGAAGGAATAAAACCAGATTTGGTGACATGGAATAGTTTGATTTCAGGTTATTCAATGTGGGGCCACAGTGAGGAAGCTCTGGCCTTGATGAATAGGATCAAGAGTTTAGGATTAACCCCTAATGTGGTGTCCTGGACTGCTATGATATCAGGGTGCTGTCAGAATGAGAATTACATGGATGCCCTGCAGTTTTTCATCCAAATGCAAGAAGAAAATGTAAAACCTAACTCCACAACCATTTGCAGCTTACTCCGAGCATGTGCGGGACCATCACTGTTGAAGAAAGGTGAAGAGATACACTGCTTTTGCATGAGACATGGGTTTGTGGATGACATATATGTAGCCACAGCCCTTATTGACATGTATAGTAAGGGAGGAAAATTAAGAGTAGCCCATGAGGTTTTCAGGAAAATAAAGGAGAAAACACTACCATGTTGGAATTGCATGATGATGGGATATGCTACTTATGGCCGTGGTGAAGAGGTATTCACTCTTTTTGACAGCATGTGCAAAACAGGTATCATACCTGATGCTATAACCTTCACCATTCTTCTATCTGCCTGCAAGAATTCAGGTTTAGTCATGGAAGGGTGGAAGCACTTTGACAGCATGAAGACATACTACAATATTACTCCAACAATTGAGCACTACTCTTGCATGGTAGATCTTCTTGGAAAAGCTGGCTTTCTTGATGAAGCTTTGGACTTCATCCACGCCATGCCTCAAAAGGCAGATGCAAGTATTTGGGGTGCTCTTCTTTCAGCCTGCAGAATTCACAAAGACCTTAAGATAGCAGAGATTGCAGCAAGGAATCTTTTCAGGTTGGAGCCATATAACTCTGGTAACTATGTTCTGATGATGAACATATATTCCAGTTTTGACAGATGGGGAGACGTGGAGCGTCTTAAAGACTCAATGACTTCCATGGGGGTGAAAATTCCAAATGTTTGGAGTTGGACACAAGTTGGACAAAATATTCATGTGTTCTCCACAGAAGGGGAACCACATCCAGAAGAAGGAGAAATATATTTTGAGTTATATCAGTTAGTTTCTGAGATAAGAAAGCTGGGATATGTACCTGATACACATTGTGTACTTCAGAACATTGATGAGAAGGAGAAGGAAAAGGTTTTGCTCAGTCACACAGAGAAGTTGGCAATGACTTATGGACTGATTAAAACTAGCGATGGATCTCCCATCAGGGTAGTGAAGAACACAAGAATTTGCCAAGACTGTCACACAGCAGCAAAGTACATTTCTCTGGCTCGGAACCGCGAGATTTTCCTCAGAGACGGTGGCCGTTTCCACCATTTCATGAATGGAGAATGCTCATGCCATGATCGTTGGTAACAAGATACAAGATCAGAAGCATGAAGCATTTTCTTCTCTAGCTATTGTGGTCTTGTATATCAACACAGGGAGTGTGTTCATGAGGGAACTTTATGCTAAATTAACGAATGACAAAGTTTCTTAGGAACCATTGAATACCCTTTATTAAAGTTGCAATCTTCACCTGAAATAGTTTATCTTTTTTGCAAGCCACCGTATGAAAAGAGTTTGAAGAATGGATAGAACACGCAATGCGGTGAAAAATAGCATGCAAGGTGCTGAAGAGTGGTATGTTGATTGATTCTGGAGCCTTGTGTACTTCAAAAATTTATAGTACTACCAGGTTTCACCATTTGCAAGAGTAGCATCAGTTGGCTTCATTAGCATATGAAAAAGTAAAGTCGAAATTGTTTATGAAATATATTATTCAAATTCAAGCAACTAGCAATCCAGCATGAGAAAAAAAATCATATATTACATAGAAATCTTGTCCATGGCTGTTACATCATTTTACTTCACATCCTCTTCTCCATATTTCACGTAAAGTTCGATGTCAGAAACACTATCTTATTAGCGTGCACCAGTAACTAATATATATGCAGGAAATTTCAGAGCAGATTATGGCATAAATTATTCAGAGTCGCTCAAGTTTGCAAGTGATGTACATAGTCACTGAAAATTGAGTGCAGAATCAAGTTTGAGTTGTGTGTATAACCAAACAAATGTAATTTTCAACAAATTTCAGTTGATAATAAAAAAAATATTTTGAAAAATCTTAATATAATTTCTTGTGGAGTGATAAGAAAAAACAAGGAGCAAAAGTAGAGATAAAATATGACATATGTGATAAAGAAAAGGAAGAGATAAAAAAGTCAAGAAGAAAATGAAATAGAATGAAATGGAATAAAAAGGGATATATATTGATCATTGTGAAACATGCAAATGACTTTTTTTTTTTTTAATTATTGTAATTGCTAACTCAAAGTAACATCACATACATATACATAATATGTATTTATATTTGTATTCAAAAGTGTTTATCATCAAATCATTCGCGATTTTAACTCCTAAAATTATGCAGCAGGTCGTGGGACAAGTAAACACTTGATTATACAAACTTAAGCTTTTTAATTTAACTCTTAAAATAAAGAAAAATGTGTACTTTTGACTTCAAAATTACTAAAATATGTAATTTTGAAGTTGTTAGTATAATTTTATTAAAGTCATTTTAAATTGAGACAATTTCAATTAAAATTAAAAAAAGAATACAAAGAATTAAAGTGTATTAAGCTTTTATATTATAATCAACTAAAGTTGTAACTAAAGTTGTATCAATCTAGTATGATTTCGGTTTATATAATAATATATTAAAATTGAACCAAGCATATAATAAATTGAAGTCGTACCAAATTGAAATGATTTTAAAATTATATCTTGTGATAAATATGAAGTTAAAATTATACTTTTTTTTTTCCCGAAGATGGACACCATACATATACATCACACATAATACATATATCTTTCCTTCTTATATTTAATTTTGTATCCACAAATTTTGTCATCAAGCCATTCAATTAGAAGTCATAAATATAATGCAAAAGGAGAGAAAAAGAAAGGGAAAATGAACTCTTGATGGCTAATGGACCGACAGAACACTTTCCTCAATAAAGTTGCATGTGCTTGTGAAGCTTAATGCAAATCATAGACTCTCACTGGTTTAAATGTTTCCATCCACTGAATCACCACCTCACAAACTCATATACACGTTTCGTTATCTATGTAAACTTCTTTTTTCTTTGAGGAATCTTTGTTAACCTCATTACCCCTTTTTTTCTATATTTGTAGTTGGGAATACATAGTCAATGAAGGAAAATATATAGGTATAGCAGGTAACCATGGATTAATGCTTCTGCAAACTACTTGTATGACCATTTAATGTGCAGAATTTGTCTCTTGGCTCAGTACAACACCCTGTATTCTATAACTGGTTATGTAATTGACAACTACATGCTCTCACCTTGGCCACTAAAACCTCATCAATTATGCAATCTACTACTTCACCAACATTAACAATGACTTCACCATTAAAATACCTTCCTTGATACCTCCACCACCTTCCCTACTCAACAGAAAACATCTAAACTATTGATTGTTTGTGTCTTACCTCAACGTCAAGGTTCAGCCACAACACTTCTAAACTTGATTCAGTTAAACTTCACAGCGTATTTAATGCAATCTTATCTCATGATGAAAATGACATTCATAAATAATTGTACCAACAGAACTTCATTTCCTTGCAAATTCAACCCTTTTCTCCACAATCTTTAGTCCTTTTTATGTGTCCTATTTGCTCAAGTAAGATTATAGAAGCTACAGGGTCTAACTATTGCTTTAAACCCTTTTTCTTATAAATAACATATCTTTCTCTCCCCCATAAAGTTCAAATTTTAAGTTGAATTGGAAAGCAAACACTTGCAACGAATAAACAGTATTCTTTGAAGTTCCTCAAAGCAAGGTGCATGTACTAAAAGTTCCTAAAAGTGTGTCTTAGAAGGTCCTCAAAGTAAGTGCATGAAGTTTGAAATTCCTCAAAGTAAGATACACGATACCGACAGAGAGCAAGATGCAAAAAAAACTTGATTGATTGTGAAAACAGAGAACTAAACAGGGAGAAGGTGGAAGAAATAACTTGAAAAACTACACTACTTGGAAGAAAATAACACTATTTGGAATTCTCTTGCACCAGCACATAAAACTGGCAAAAGTTGCAACTAAACATGAAATTGAAAGAGTGCAGAAACTGGTTTTGTCTCGACAAAAATATTTACAGACAACTGTAGTAACAAACCACCATTCACAAAATCCAGGAAGAAAAGAGCAGGAAAAAAACCTTCCCCAACCATCTCCATATGAGGCTCAGAATCTCATCTTACAAAACTTGTGGGGGATGGTAGGGGAATTGTATCCATGATACAGAGGTAAAAAACTTCCAAAACTTCTGGGAACATGGTAGGAACACTCCAACCAGTGTTCACACTGGAACTAGGATCAGAGAGCAATGGATCATGAAACCAACTTCATTCTCCCCCAGACATGCTTAATGGTTGATGGGATCGGTTCGGCCTTGAACTGCCATTCTCTCTGAGACATCAGCAAGAGAGCTTAGGTTACACCTGATCAAAGCCTCCACAAAGTAGCAAGTTTCATCCTTGGTGTTTCCATCAGGCACATCCACCACAAATGATTCAATCACCATTGTTCCAGGTCTTCCCTCAATCACCTCTGGATGCACTGTTATTATGGAAGAATAGTTCTGCAAATTCCACAAACACATCATTGTTACCATATGAATCTCTTAGTGACACCATAACAACACAGAAATGAAGTGACAAACTTCTTAGTTAAGTTGTGCAAACCATCAGAAGAGGAGAGAAAAATAAATGACACAAGAATTTAACATGATTCGGTATACAAAGTGTATACCTATGATCATGACTACACTACGAAGTATTTTATTTCCATGTGTATTTCAGGCTTTACATAGAGTTGCTTATATAGCAAAATAGAGAAAAACATCTCACAATAATAAACTTACATAGAGTCGCTTATGTAGCAAAATAGAGAAAAACATCTCACAATAATAAACGAGATGAGACTAAATCAAACTCCATAATCCTGCCACACACCATCCAAACTCAAACAAATAGTGGCATTTCATCTTGGTAACTAAGAATTGCTTTCTTCTCAGGGACTGAAACTGGTGGTCACAATTACCATAGTGAAATATTTCTTATGACTAAAGTAAGAGGGAAAGGATTAGAAATTATAGAATAAACAGATTAAAAACACAGAACAGACAGGAGACTCTGGAAAAAGAAATTAAGGAACAACCTAATAGATTAAGGAAGAAAAAAGGATCATACCCTCAGCCTGTGGTCACCTCCAACAATTCTGATGCCAAGGATGTGCTCCTCATCATCAAGTTGTTCCAACCTCTCAGTACTTGTTGTGGCAGGAAGGCCAGATTTCACATTCACTTCTCTAACACTTCCAATGCCAAGGTCTCCTTGCATGATGCATCTGCTAACAAATGGTTTATACTTCTGGGGTTGATCAAATCTTCTAACCAGCGACCACACCTGGGAAGGGAAACAACTGGTGTTTATATTTCAGAAAATAGTTTTTTTCCTATACATGCCATCATCACATATACTTATTTCTTTAATTTCATGACACTGAAACTTCACCGAAAGTCCATAAAAAGAACAAAATTGGTTGATAATCTGGTAAAAGTTAAGAACTTTACACATTACTCGATGTATGAAAACAAGTCTGCAATAAAACAAACAATTAAAGGGCATTATGTCATCTCTAACGGGCAAAGATCTCTCATCACATGCAGAGTAAAATGCACCCCATCCAAAATTTTCAAGTTTCCTTCTTTTTCCAGTTATTGACCAGAAGGATTGATTCGCAAAACTTGACAAACAAAATCACAGACACAAAAAGAAAAACCTTCAAATAGGTTACTGTGTTTTTTTATCTTCAGAAACAACTGTGACAGGAAAACCTCAAACGGCACCTCCTAATAAAATGATGATTACCCTTCTCCCAAAAGGCTTATCCAAAACACAAGGTTTCAAAAAAGCCGCAATTTCAGCTTTCAGCCTCAGTGTGATGGCTTTTGGAGTCACTACAACCGCATTGTGACTGAAATTGCGGCTGACACTGCAGTAGTGTCAAGGTTTTTGGAGTTACTGTATTCTCCTGTCACAGCATCAAGATTTTTTAATTCACAACAACTGCATCACCATTACAATTTCAGCAGCAGAAAAAATATTTGTCTGCAATTTTTCACAGCAACAAGGAAGGTGACAAAGCAGCAGCACCAGCAGCCACAGTTTTGAGATGAAAAATCCAAGTACTGTAAATCTTGAGAAACAAATCCACACACAGAAAACATCATCTTCAAAAACTAAACATGATAGGAAAAACTCAATCAAGATCAGATTTGAGGAAGATTTACCCTTCCCCCAAAACTGATTTTACAACAAAAATATAAGGTTTTAAAAACACTACAGTTTTGGCCACATCTCCACCGCAATTGTGACTAACACCGCAGCATCAAGGATTTTGGAGTTATTGCAACCACATGCAACTACAGTGATGGCACCGCATCAAGATTTTTGAGACATGGCAACCACATGCAACTATAATCCCACTCTATGCCACAGATTCTTGAAATCATCGCAACCCCATCACCCAATGCAATTGCTGCAGCATTGGTCATATTTTTCACAATTTTTCACAACTGCAAAAATGGTGACAAAGCTGCACTGTTTTCAAAATCTTGTCAAAAAACCAAACAAAAAACTCATCTAGTGAGGTGAAAAATCCAACTTATTGAAGACTTGAATAACAAATGCACAAACACAAAAAATAGTCAATTAGGTGAGTGTGAGAGATAAATCTCAAGGGAAACATCTTGTTAAAAATGAAAAATACCCTTCCCAAAAACTGATTTCATAACCAAAACTCATGATTTTGAAAAAACTTCAGTTTTGCCTGCAACTTCAAAGCTGTTATTTTTTGGAGTCACTGCATGGCAGTAACTGCAATTGCAGTGAAAACTGCAGTGTCAAGATTTGTGGAGTCACTGCATGCAACTGCATCACAACTGCAATTGCCGATGATCATCGCCACAGCTATTGCGATCACATGCAACTAGGACTGCAATTTAAAATCTTGTCAAAACCCAACAGAAAAACCAGCATCTTCATCAAAGGTGAAAAATCCAACTTTGACAACATCTGCAGAACTCAAAATCTAGAACAGCCAGTAAACCACCCATCTTCAAGAAAAAAGACAAAAAACAAAAGAGAAATGCCATGGTAAACACACCCAGATAAGTATACAAAATTAGAAACTCAAAGGAAACACCCCAGAACAAGCACAGCCTCACAGATCTCCAAAAAATGAAAAGGAAAAAGAAAAAGGAAAGAAATTCATGACACCCCCATCAAGCAAATCAGACCCACCAACCAAAGACACTGAATTTAGAACACAAACGGTGGAACATGGAACATGGAACAAGGTAAGGTGGAAAAGGCAAACTAACAAGGTGAACAGGGGCTTTGATGTGTTTAACAAGAGCAGAAGTGCACTGGTTTTCCCTTGGTTCATGTTTGTGATGCCTCCTTATGTACTGTGCCTCAAGAGCACTGCGAGAGTCACCGTTCATCATCTTCTTCTCTTTCTATCTCTCTAAACTCACTCAACTTCTTTCTCTCTCTAGTTTCTCTCTCGATGCTTGTTGTTTGTGTTTCTTTCTCTCTCACCCTTTTGGCTATAACATAGGGCAGAGGCAACAAGTGGGGTGGGGAGAGATAAGCCTGAGCTTAGGCTGTACAGAGAGATAGAGAGAGAGAGAAGAGTTGGTGTAAAAAAGTGTCAACCTTAGCTTAGCTTGGCAGTACATCAAAAATCCATGAATCCACCGACAATGTTTTATTATATTGTTTTTCTTCAACAATGCTTAGCATACATCAATATCAAAAACATTAAGCATATTATGAGTGGGTCTTATTACTTTATTTATCTCATGTTCTTCAACACTCTCTTCCTCTTTACCCTTATTATTACCCCTTTATACTATTCAAAGAAAAAAAACAAACCTTGTACACATAGGAAACATAAACCGTTAATACCATGTTTCACTGATCATTTTCTTACTGTAAAAAAACATGTTTTCTAACCTAATTTTTATTATACTAAAAACTACAAGAGATGAGAAGGAAGATCATTAAAGAAGCTGCGAAACTGATTAAACAAAGAAATGAGATAAAGGGTATTTCATTAAGAAGGTATTTATTTGGAAAGGTTAAGTTTTTTAATTATATTTAGGAAAATTAGTACTTTGATGTTAACCAAGGTACAATTCAAAGCAGTGAGATCAATGTTTTGATGCATTGTACAATAATATAATAATGGAGAGTGGTTAATATTTATATATAATATGATAATCGATGTGAATGATAGGGCTAATGAAGTACTTTGTTGTATATATGCTTTGATTGGTTAAAAAACTCGAGGAAAAGAAGCGAAAGTACAGGTGCAGACAAGTCACCAATTGTATGAGTTCTTTCTTTCGAGTCGCAACCAATCTTAGCTTTCTATTTTGGATGAGTTAAAGTCAAACGACACAGTCGATTGACTTAACTTTCACAAAAATTTTGAAACTCGACAATGGTTAAAATTTCAAAGCATTTCTATTGGATTAACTCGAATGGATCTTGAAGAATAGAATAACCAACCCAAAATTATACTTTCTAATGTTTTTTTAAGAAAGATTAATGAAATTGTTTAGTAAAATAGTAGATTTTATTTATTTTATTAACATTTAATTTGAATCATCACCATTCTATAATTTTTTAAATTCATTTTCAAAACATAACTATTTCATGAAAACAAATTTAAATACTTTTTATTTTATTTTTGGAACACTTTATTTATTTTTAAAATTAATATATATTTATTTTTGAAAACCTAATTTTATTAATTTTGATAAGAATTCTTTTATTTATCATTATCATAAAATATATATTTATTTTTATTATAATTAATATTATATTCATCCTTATTATTATTATCTCTCTCACAAAAAAAACACACACACACATATATATATATATATATATATATATATATATATATATATATATATTTAACTTTATTATAATGAAAAAATAAATTTCTTTATTTTGGAATTAAAACTTAGAATACAAAATATTTTTGAAAGCATAAAATCACTATATGAAAACTATTATTTAAAATTTATAAATTAAAAACTTGTAATTAAGAACTATATTGCATGTACTACTAATATTTAGGTGTATTACAGGTTAAGTACACACCGGGAGAGAGAATAAATACATAAAAACAAAATAATGTCACCGCTGGAATAAAAAAAGTATAAAAAATATTTTTAACAATTATAAAATTCAGATAAAAAAACTGTTCAAAAGAACAAAAATTTATGTAAAAATATTACTTTTTCATATTAAGTTGTGTCTTAAAATAAATTTCTTGCAATCAATATTTTTATTTTTTATTATAATAAAAATAAAATATTAAATTAGTAATTTATTTTTCATTTTTAAATATATATATATATATATATATATTAAAAATATGTTTTTATTTGCTTTTCTAAACACATCTTTTATTATATATATTTTACTTATTATTTCTCTTACTCTGGAAAATATATATATATATATATATATATATATATATTGTTTTGTATTAAAATTTTATCATCATTTAATTAACAAATTATATTGTAAACACTTCTTTTCATTTTAATTTTTGTTTGTCTTTTTCTATTCCTATATTTATTACCTAATCTTTGACTTTTTATTATCTAACAAAGTTACCCATAAAATTATAATAACAACTAATAAAAATTTAAAAAAAATTATAATTACTTTTTATGTATATTTATTGAAAGATTACTCTTTATTTTAATAAAAGTTTAAAATACTTTTATTATATAATTATATAGTAAACTAATAAAAAAATTTAAGGTTATTTAATACCTTTCACATAACTTTTCTTAATATTTTCAATTAACTTTATTGTAGTAAGTAATTTTATAATTTATTTATTATTTATACGCGTAATATAATAGTAATATAAAAAACAAGCTATTAGAGAGAAATCCAAGCCAGTAATTTGTATTTAATATATACAAAATAAATATATCATTTATAAATAAATAAAACTTAATGTCATTATGTTAAATGTAATGATGAAATATATTTTTAATTTTTAAATAAATTATATTGTAATGTGAAATTGAATTTTGTTTTATCTCAAATTTTGATAGCGTTTAGTCTTCAAATTATAAAAGTGAATAAATATAGTCTTCATCATTATTTGGCATTAAGAATTTGTTGACTAGTTAAAGGTATTATCATAACATCGTTTAAAATGTAAACAAATCCTTAACATCATTTGATGACGAAAACTACATTCATTCATTTCTAAAAATTGTATAATACTCCTAAATATTTATTAACACAAACCTTATACCAAGCTATATGGCTTCAAAGCTTCTATACTCCATTCATAAAATATACTTTACCCTTCATTCTAGGTCTATCGGAAGAGGTTGCTCTCTTTTTGGATGTGTTAGATCATTGTTCTATAGGTCATTGTTTGAGTTTCCACTAAATTAAAATAAATACAAATCATAATATATATATATATATATATATATATATATATTTGGGAATCACACAATAGAAGAATAATTTCTTCAAGTGAGAGTACACCCACAAATAAGAGAAAAAATATAAATAAAAACATACAATAAATTTAATGTAGTTTGACACTTTAAAGTCTACATCCACAAATACTCAACAAAAAGTGTTATTATGCAACATGCAATTTCTTGGTAAAAGTTGCATACCTTCACAACTACAAGTTTTTTTCGTGCATTTTTTTATGGACAAACTGCAAACATTAATGGAAAAATCACTACAAGAAATTGTGTATTACTAACGACAATATATGTCGATAAATAGTAACTTTCGACGAATTTTCGATGGGCAAATTTTTGTCAATAACTTACTTGTCTGTATAGTTTACTGACAGACGCATGATCCATCATTAAAGCGAAGGTGACCTTTACTGACGGATCGCATCGTCGATAAGTTCGTCAGTAAAAGTCTTATTTATATGCTTACCACACAACGGTAATAGACCTGCATTATAAACCACAAACAAACCTGCCAATTACAAGTCATTTGATTCATTTATTCTAGCAAATATATCCAACGTAATATTCAACTCCAACATTATAGCAACATAATTTACACATTATATGCTCTAAAACGCATTATCTAATATTAAAAGAAGGTTAAAAATCTGATTTGATATAATATCATATTTGCACACATTACAACAACATAATTTACAAACAAAGAAGATTAAAAAGAAAAAAAGAAAGTTCAAAAGAAGGCTACATACCAAAAAACAACAAAAAATAGTTAAGGTTGAGTCAAAGCAATTGCAACTGAAAAGAGCCTAATAGCAATACCTGCAAAAAAAAGAGTTAAGGTTACAGTAGAATAGAATAGAATAAATGGTAAAATATGAAAATTGTGCTAATCTAATTATTTGAACTACTAAACCACTATCTAGACAAGTTTTGAATGTTAAAAGAAAGATAAAAATCAAGTCAAAATTCAAAATGAACAAGAAAATTAAAATTTGACTAATTACAAATTAAAACTAACATTAGTGCTAACACTATGTTACAATGACTAGAAATTAATACCTAAGCTACCTAAACAACAAACTCTTGTTCTAAACATATTCTAGATGATAAAAGAGTGTCAATAAGTAGGCTAACAACTATCAATAACAAGATCTGCAAAAATTCACATAATAGAACCTAAGAATGTATGCTAAACTAACAAAAACTAGAAACTTCACTAAATATGAGAATAAAATTGTAATGCAAGTATCTAAGCAAGTTTTAAATGCTAAAGGACTATAAAAAATTGAACAACCTACTAAAATTCACTAGGGAATCAAAATATGCCTATGTGACTAAAATTTAGAACACTAAAATTAGTATAATTGAACTAGAAACTACAACTACGGGTGTTATCTACTTGAAATATTATGTAACGGAAAAGTATTTATTCACACAACCTTAAAATCATCAAATTAGACTAACTATACTCATATCATAATTTCCCACTACTTTTTTACTCATATCATCAAACTAGACTAATTATACTCTCTCTTTTTTCAACTTATTAACTTTGATTGATACAAGGTCATAAATTAATTTTGGTTTAGAAGAAAGGAAGCATTAACCTACGTGGGATCATACTTATCTGACATGTCCATGGTGTATGGTGGTAGAACAACTTCACTCCCATCTCAAGTCCTCACCTTCCACTCCTCTACTAAATGGAATGAGCACTTTGATGCCTGCAAAAAAACTAAGAAACTGGTTTGTTCAGAAACTATCTTTTGGTTAATTAGTGTATCATATTGAAGTGGTGAAATGTTTTGCTTTACTTTTCACCCCAAAACTATAAAGGTTTTACTCAGATGATTTTTTATTGATACAGATGGTTGTTGATTTCACTGCTTCATGGTGTAGACCTTGCATACTCATGTACCTAGTTATCCAAGCGTTTATTGCCACATTCTGAGATGTTGATTTTGTGAAGATTGATCTGGAGGATTTAATGGTATGATCACTTAGTCCTTTTCACTTTAATTCATTAGGTCCGAATTTCAAAGATCATACATTACATAAAGTCTATTATGGGTAAAATGTGATAGTTTTTGATAAAAAATTGTCTAAGTATACATATTTATATAGTTGGTAAATTTCATCTCTCGTTATGATAATGTTTCATAAAAAATGATGAAACTAAGTAATTAAAATAATCTATCCAAGGTCAATTCTAATCAAAAGCTTACTCTTATTATGGTAACTGATTTTGATTGTGAAAACATGGGGTAGCAAAACTTTTCCAAGTACAAAGAATGCCTAATTTCATGCTAATTAAGTAAGGAAAATGGTTGGTAAAGTGGTGGGAGTAAAAAAAGAGGAGCTTGAGCAACACAGAAAATGAAATGTGTGATTATGCACAAAACTAAAAAGAGCAAGTTCACTTCAACATATACTTTTACAAGATCTTCTTGCTATGCACAATCTTTCATAGTCACAACCAGAGAATATTGAGTATCATTGTTTAATGTTCACATCACAATTTAATACAGGAACCTATTTGCAATTAGAAGTGTCTCGGTGTTGGTTTTAAGCCATGAATGAAAAAGAACACAAAAGACAAACACAATTCAAATCAATTTGTCAAACCAATTGTACTCTAAATCAATTAAAGTATAGCAGCAGCGCAGACATGCAACCACATATAAAGAGGCAAGCTCAACCAAACCCACAACAATGAAATCACAACTTACCTCAATTGTCGGTGTGGCAGTGAAGGCGGAAGGGCCCCTCGACGGTCGGTGCGGCAAAAACCACGACAATGTCCCTTAATGACTCGACGGTAAGCTCCCCCTACCCACGAAGAAGAATACATCACAAACAGGAACACTCAAGCGTCACGAATAGGGACACTCAGGCCACGAACCTCCGGTGGGCAGTAGAGATGGACAATATTTGTCAATAAATTCACCGCGACATTCATTGGTAATTAACCATTATCGACAGATCTAAATCCGTCAAGAAAATGCTGTCGATAATTAGCATTTTTCCTATAGTGAATGACCTTTGACGACTTCAAATAAAGCCAGTTATCAAAGCACCATTATTAAAAATAAAATAACAACGGTTAATTGCAAATTTGTCATTGTTTTGCAAATGTTGGACAAATAATGACAATTGAGGGTAACAACTATTGTCGTTGTTGAAAATAACAACGATTAAGAGCAGAACCGTTGTTGTTTGACCATTTAATTTTCACTTTTCCATGGCATTCACATTTTGTGCCCTAGTTTTACACTGCTTCCTTGTAGCTACCTGCCACTTACCCTTGGTGTTGTTTAGTTATTTGTCGTTGAAGACATTCGTTGTCGTCATTCTTTGTCTCTGCCAGCGTCAAGCCTCTGTCACCGCAAGTCACTCCCACCATTAAGACAACCATTCAAGAGTCAAGTTCTTGCTAGGTTCGCATACATCTTCTCCTCCGTCGCTTGTATCGTTTGCTACCACCTTCCACACCTTTGCCACTGTCATTTGCAGGTCACTCCCTTTGTTAAAACAATTATTCAAGAGTGTAGTTGGGCTCTCTTGCCTGGCTCGCGTATGTCTTTCCTTCTCATCATTCACGACCACCTTCCTCACCTCTGTTGTCGGCGTTCGCGACCACCCTATTAAGGGGCAGTCCTTCATTGTGACATATCTTCTATTTTTAAAAAATTTAATATATATTTTATATATTTGGCATTCCAAAAGATTTTATACATCTATTTAAAGATTTTAACGTCCCTAAAATATTTTTCAAAAATCTGTCCCTAACCTTTTTCATCCTCGTTATTGTTCTTTTGGCCCACCTTCCCCCCCCCCCCACCCCCACCTCTCGTTCGCTACTTTTCCTCCTCAAGGTTAATAAGGGTTTAAACCCTTTTTGTGCAATTTGTGAACCTTCTAGTGCAAATAATTTGGACAAAATTGTAAATTTTTCAGTAACACACAACTTATCCAAGTCTCTCAAATATACGAGAGATCTATCGAATTGTGATGACAACTCCAACAACAACCTTTTACTTTTTTAATGTGTAAAACTTTAGTGAATATCCACTTAATATATATATATATATATATATATATATATATATATGGACATAAATTTATTATTATTTATTGCAATTCAAAATTTTGAATGTAAACATATTTACAATCTTTTTTCTAAGTAATCAAAACAATATGTACAGTAAAAAAGAAATTTTCTATAAAGTTTTCTACTATAATCTAAAAGATTATCTCTCATTTGCATCATTATTATTTCATGTGTTAAAGAAGAATTATCACAACTACAAAAATAACACACAAACATGGATAAAAAATATCTTTTAAAATTATTGTTTACCTCACACAGATGAAAAATAAATTAACTAAATGTATGGAAATTAACCTTGAGTACTTAATCAAACACTATAAATAAGAGTGTATTAGTACTCGAAAGTTTGATTACCTTTTGAAGATAAAATAATTGAAAAAACATCCAATAGTATAGATATCGAATGAGATGATGACATATAACTAATTATTGAAATTGGGTGTGACCACTGTATATCCACTTGGGTGTGCAATAAATGCAATACATTATCTTGGAATAAGTTAATTTAAAGTCCATATTTTACTTTTTAAGAAAAAGGCATGAACAGATAAAAGTGGGCTAATTTTAATGAGATTCACATTATTTGTAATTTTTGAGAATGGTTTGGTTTTGTCAGCATGTTTTGGGCACTGTTTAATATTCACGCATGTTTCTTCATGGTATATCCTGCAGCATCTTTCTTTCCCAAACATGTGTGGGCGAGATGTGTCCTTTCACAAAAAGACAAACTTGTACCAATCAATCTTTTTTTCTTAAATCTTTTTCATGGCATCTCTTAGAACATTTTAGAAGGAAAAAGATATATCATAGCTAAATATGTTCACTTTCAATTAACTAAATACCATAACACTTATATAACTAATCATATATATTGTCAAATTTTAGATTTTAATTGTGTTAGATTGACTTCCGACACCATCCTACACACACACACACACACACACATATATATATATATATATATATATATATATATATATATATATATATTTAAACTTTTAAATTATAATATTTAAATATTTTAGAAAGAGATGTTTCAATTTTTATTAAATATAAATTTCAAATTTCACTATGAGATAATCTTCAGCTCAATAAAACTTTTGATCTATTTGTAACGATAATTTAATATTTTTTCACTATTTTTTATACTTAATATATAGTTTCTTATTTTTTAAAAAGTATAAATGTAATATAAAAATTAATATAATGGCAAGAACAATCATCACATTGAAGTTTTGTCTATGTTTTGTCCTGAAAAGGGGCTTCAAAGAATATAGAAAAGAATGAATATTTAAACCGTGTTTGATCTCGACTTTTAAACGATGTGAGATGTATTAGGTGTACCAAAACATTATTATTATTATGTTATTAAAAGTTTAATAAAGAGAATTATTAATTAAAAGAATGTATTTTAAATTATTTAATGTACTTTATGTTATTTTATACAAATCATATTACTACTAGAAATTTTCATATTACATGAAATTTTTCTTACAAATTTGTTAAAAAAATTTGCAAGACTTTTTTCTGTAATTTTTTTTAAAAGTTTTAATTGGCAGGTAATTCCTTTTTGGATAATTATTTCCTACAAAATTATAAAATTTATAACTATTTTCTACAAAATTTGTTGCGAAAAGTGTTTATACAGAATATTTTGCAAAAAAATTAACAGCAATTTCTTGTAATTTTTTTTCACAATAAAATTTATAAGTATTTTTTACGAAAAAAATTGTTAAAATAAAATTGACAGAAAATATAAATATTTTTAGTAGTGTATAGTATATTTAACCTTTAATCTTTTAAATGCAGTCATGTTATTATATTGTAGAGAAAACACTTTCTTCTTATTATATATCACAGTGTATTTGAAAGTGAAATTTCAATTTGTTATTTTAGGTAAAGTTGAAATTAAAACAATATTTCAGTAATTAGCTTTTGATAAGACTCCCAGTCAACATTCCAAAACATTTAATTGAAATTGTATCTATTTTCCACCATATTTATCTTTCTAACAAAAATCTTAGACTGAACATTTGACTCAAATCTTGTACCTTCCAACTACAAAATTATATCCAATTCAGTGTTAGGGAAAAGGACCATCCGTGTGATAAAAAAAGAAAGAAAAAAAAAAGGAACAATGGTGATAGTTGAAGTTAGAATATTGAAAAACCTTTTTCTTTCTCAGATTATTCATTTCACAGCCATTTCAGTGTTATATTCTTTGCATGCATATTAAATAATGTTCATCCATAAATAGTAGTTCTCTTACCAATTCAGTTCAAAAGAAAAAGTGAGAAGAATTTCAATATAATATTTCATGTTTTCTTGTTTCATATTCCATAAAGCACAAAGCCCTACATAAAATTGCTACGTTTCGATCAAATATAGGATAAGAAACCACCAAGAGTACAAGCATGTCGTATTTTATAAAGCCACGTATTATGGAACCATGAACTTTAATTTTGCTCACAAATTTTTTAAGTTAGGTTCATTTATTAATTTGCAGAACCCACCGACCAAGACTTTGAAATTAATTATTTTATTCTTTTCTTCTATTTTTGCTAAAATGAGATGACCTTTTTTATCAGTCACTTGGGGGGACAACTTTTGTTCAAACCCTAGCTATTGGAACAAGTGGAGAGAACACGACAAACTTAGGATAAAAAATAATAATATGAATATATGAATATGGTACGCACTTCAATGTCGTACTCAACTGTTTTTCTCATTTTATATATATATATATATATATATATATATATATATATATATATATATATATATATATATATATATATATATATATATATATATATATATATATATCTATATTATATATTTAAAATATATT
>Ga0099822_1000145_pt1 | contig 48519 bp, 23 predicted proteins | sample CowpeawhiteBW_FD_76839 | JGI IMG/M metagenome (GOLD analysis project Ga0099822, IMG submission 76839) | Root nodule microbial communities of legume samples collected from California USA - Cow pea white BW | ecosystem: Host-associated > Plants > Roots > Nodule | place: USA: California | collected... | reverse complement strand
TATTTTGTATCTCATTTTTGTCACTCAGTGAATTTTGGAATTAGTCCCTCTTCGAAACTTATACCAATTTAGTCTTTCATCTCTAGAAATGCATGAATTTAGTCATTCTTACCAAATTTTGTTAAGTTTATTTGACATTTTAAACGCATTTTATGATAATATTTGAGTTAACATTAAAGCGAAAATGTGTCAAACGGTGTAAACAGTTCAAAATGAGTCAAATACTATCATAAAATACGCTTGAAACGTCAAATAAACTTAAAAAAATTTGGTTAAAATGACTAAATTCACACATTTTTAAAGATGAATGACTAAATTGGTCAAAAGTTTTGAATATAAACTAATTTCAAATTTCACTGAAACTCAGGGGACAAAAACATATTTAACCCAGAATATAACTTACAAAATTAAAAAAGATTGTAGCTTTAGAAGAATTAAAAAAACTCAAAGTGAAAAAAGTATTAAGGTACATATATGGTGTGTAATGGCATATGCTTTTGTAAACCTTTATCTTTTAAATTCCACTGCTCTTGCACATGCATGAACCAAAATCACGAAATGAAAATGTGGAGTGGTTCCTGATTTTCTGCACACCCAAAAAGTTGAAGAACCTTATTGTCTCGAATCATCCCAGTTGGAATCAAAACTTGACTCGAGGTAAACTTCAATAATAGGATGTTTTGTCTTTTAGAAATATTTTTTTAGCGAAAAGATTTAATACGACTAAAATTAACTTTGAAATGGACAGAAGAAAATTGCAATAAATTATAGGAGAATAATATATATGAATAAAATTATTAAAAAAAAAGTACACATTGAAAAAGAAATATGGTTAAATATATTTTTTATCTTTTAATTTTCAATAAAAACTGAAATTAATCATTATTTGAAACTTTAAATTAATTTAATTTTTTTATTTCTAGAAATACGTAAATTAAGTTATTTTAATCAAATTTTGTTAAGTTTATTTGACGTTTCAAATGTGTTTCATGATAGTATTTGAGTTGTTTGCACTGTTTCGTTAAATTAACTTTACAAAATTTTATTAAGATAACTTCACACATGAACTAAATTGAGTCAAAATTTTGAAAAATAGAATAATTTCAATTTTTAATAAAAGTTAAGAAATCGAAAACATGTTTATCTGAAAAAATATATTAGACACAACATAAAATATTTGTTTTAGAACAAGTGCGAGATAGTTTTATAAATCATTATTTTCAAAATTTAATTCTTTCTCAAAAGGGTATGGTTTATCTTGCATGAAAAATGAAGATAGCGGATTGTGTATTAGTTTGTTTTAACTTGTGAAATTGAAAGTAGAGCATAGAGTGTATATTTTGGCATGGAAGTAGAATGGTATTTTAATGAAATTTGTTACTAATTATTTGTGATGTATATAACAACATGTTGTGTGTGGGTTATATTTAATCGTTTGAAAAAGACTATATTTTTCTTGCCCATAGATTTAAGAATTTGAATGCAAAAACTAACACATATTTATATAAGTGAGATTATAGGGTTACATGGTGTAGTATCTAACATTGTCTATAAAATGAAAGTTTTTGAGGCTTTACTTAACCTACCCTATGATTAGAAGTATTCCTACCTTATAGAAATTAGAGATTATATTTTCTTCAAAGTTTACATCAATCAATTTTAAATTAATCTATAACTTAAAAAATCTTAATAGTTAAAAATTGGTAACTAGATATCTCATAGTTGATTGAACTTTTACTCTTTAACTATGTATATATTTGTTTCGTTTAAAATTTCCTAAATTCAATTTTGTCCCTCTTTCAAAATAATTATTGTTAATTATGGATTTTTTTAATTTGAAAATGTTTATCTTTTGATTTCTCAAATGTATTTTTAGCCACGGTCATTTAAATAATTTAAGAACAAATATAAATTTTAGAAAAGAAATGACACAAAATATTTGAATTATTTTTAGTGAGACAAAAACATGGTTTGTCGCGAAAACAAAATCTTACTCTTGAAGAATAGAATCGAGGTTGTTGATGTGAATTGGGTTGAAGGGCATTGAAACCTAATATGGCATCACCTTTTTGGTCTGTGAAAAAAGTTGGATTAATTTTACTTGGATGCTTTTGCGGAATGAGTGAGCAGAGAAGTCAAAAAGTGATGAACAGTGAAAAAATTGAAGGAAATTGATTAGAAGCATTAGACGTTAAAAGAATGGTGTCTGTCCAAACACTCACAATCAAAACTCCCAGATTCCCCTCTCATCCACCTCCAACACCTTCACCATAATGATCAATAATAAATAATAAGTTTAATTGCTCTTTTAATTTCTTTTTTAAAGTAACCAATTGATTGTTTAATTTTTTTAAATTTTAATTTTATCTTATTTTTTTAACATTGATATAATTTGATATTTTTGTTAAATTTCTTGAAGCGAATCAATGATTTTTTATCAAATTTAGAATTATTATTTAATTAGATCAATAAAACAAATCATTATTCTTAACAATTTTAATTTTGATAAAAATCATTGATTTGTTTCAAAAAATTTAACGAAAATGACTACATTGCATCATTTTCTTTTTAAAATTGAGACCAACTTAAAACTTAAAAAAATCAAAGTACTAATTTGATACTTTTAAACAAAGATAGAGACCAAAAGAGTAATTAAACCATAATAATAATAATATACATTGTATGCATTAAATCATGTGTGAAATCATATATAGGTAATTTATGATGAATTGATTATTAGGAGAAGATAAATTTATGTTGGTAACCTTAATTGCATTAATTAAACATCCAAATTATCAATATTAAAAACTTATATTTCCTGTCAATTTTGTTTTGAATTTTTTTTTGTAGAAAATACTTATAAATTTTATTATGAAAAAAAAATTGCAGGAAATTGCTACCAATTTTTTTGTAAAATATTTTGTATAAAACACTTTTCGTAACAAATTTTGTAGGAGATACTTGTAAATTTTATGATTTTGTAGAAATAATTGTCCACAAAAAAATTACTTGCCAATTAAAATTCTTAGAAAAAATAACAAAAAAATTTTTTTCTTGCAAATTCTTTTAACAAATTTGCAAGAAAATTTTCATATAATTTAAGAATGTTTAGTAGTGACTCAAACAACTTATATATAAGATACAAAGATGATGAAAAGCATTAAATATACATTTATTGCCAAAGGAAAAGTTTCTCTCTTTTTGGAATTTGAAGCAAAATAAGTAAAGAAGAATACTCCACGATCTCCATCACACTACAACTAATAGTTTTTTTAGAACAACCTATATATACTCCTTCAAGATTTAAACAATAGAAGCTAACTTGCTAGATATATATATATATATATATATATATATATATATATATATATATATATATATATATATATATATTATATATATATATATATTTGTAAGCAAAAACTAGACTAGAACCTATAGTAATATTAGTCTCTGAGACGTTATAATCAAGTGATAAAGTGTGATGTAAGGCTAAGTAAACTTGTTGAAAAATTACACTTTTATTATTGTTTGATTCAGTCATAAAAAAATGACATGTGAAACTTTAAATGGGTGAAACTTTAAATAGTTATTAAGAGCTAAACAATTTTATCAATATACAAATTTTACTCTTGCTTTTAAAACACAACTTTTTGATAGAAAACATAACAACATGATATTTGCGAAAAGAATTTCATAAAGCAAATCTAAACCCGTGTTTTTTCCTTTACAAAAATATAATCTAAAAATGGATTTATATTAAAATATTAGAAACTACGTATCAGGATAAAACAAATTTATAATATATAAATAGACGTACTTGGTTGAACTTATCGTGTCATTGTTATCGTATCTTTATTAATGATTATTATTAATCATTATTAGAAATTCTTATATTACATTATATTTTTCTTGTAAATTTGTTAAAGAAATTGTAAGAAAAAACTTTTTTCTGCCATTTTTTTTAAAAAATTTTAATTGACAGATAATTCCTTCATGAATAATTATTTTTTACAAAATTATAAAATTTGCAAGTATTTTCTACAAAATTTGTTGCGAAAAGTGTTTTATACAAAATATTTTGCAAGAAAATTAGTAGCAATTTCTTGCAAATTTTTTTTCACAACAAAATTTGTAAATATTTTTTACGAAAAAAATTTCAAAACAAAATTAACAGGAAATATGAGTTTTTTTAGTAAATGTTTAGTTTCACTTTCAAAATATATGTTAGTTGCTAGTTTTTGTTAATGAATAGAGTTAAATACACAACTTCTCTCACCTTTCCTTCTAAACCCAAAAAATTATTTTATAACACAGCTAAACCGGTATCTTTGTCTTTACAAAACTTGAATTATCTTAAAATATTAGAAATTACATATTAATTAGATATAAGATCGATTTATAATATATAAATATATGCAACTAGTTGAACTTATCGTACCACAACTATTTGATTATCTTTTTTTTCTTCCGTTTAACCACTAAACCACCTTATCACTTCAAATAAAACACATTTACAATATATTTAAAAATTAATACAAATCTTACTCAACAAACAAATTTTTATTTTGAATTAAAGTTTTAATAAAAGCTTATCAAAATTGAAATCATTGTCTTTTCGAACTTGAAGATAACGATTAAGAAAATGTTAATTCCAATATTTGAGATGAGGCTTTGAGGAATAAAAATTTGCCTGCACTTTCAAGGAGTGGACAGCAAGACCTAGATTCATGGAAACTATTCTTACATCAATTTATATGTATAGTTTTTGGATGATAGAATATTAGAGGAACAAATGCTTTTGCATGGAAACTGTTTGTTGTAATGACAATTTTCACGTGAGATGTTGAGTTTGCACTGAATATTGATTCACTGTGAATAGTAGCAGACACATTCAGGAATAGCAGAGAAAGACCATGCATTCATTTGTCAGAGAACAAAATGAACTGTCACTAAAAAATCAATATTTTTTTCTTTTATTATTCTCAAAAAGTGTCAAAGGAAAACATTGCTCCTAGGAGTTAATCATTTCTGGCACAAAAACTATGTATAATATATATTACAAGTTTTGCGTATACTACTATAAGGATATTTTTGAACAATAACTAAAATTTAGAGTTAATTATATATTTGATCATTTGATTATTGTTATTATTATTTTATCGTCTAAGTTAATTTTCACATTTTTTTTAAATTGACTAGAAAAATGCATAAAAATTGAAACTTGCCAGAAACATGTATCAAACAAACTAGAATGGTAAGATTCCTAAAATAATGGCAGCTAAATGATAAGATGTATAATTAAATTTAAAAATATATAAAATGTAAAAATAAAATAAATAAAAAACTATTTTTTAGTATATACTGGTACAACTATGTATCTAAAAAAGGAGAGATAAAATGGAAAGGAAAAGATACATCATACTTATTTGTTCAGATAATTCAAAATGAGAGCGAGAGCATGGACTTGTTACTAAATGTAATATAATAACAATTCAGTATATTTTTAAAAATAAAGTTATAAATATTTAAAAATTAAAGAATCAAAATTATAAAAAAAAAGAATTTTATGGTCCAAAATTATAAATAATTAAATATTAAATAATTTTGTAAGGTCCATTTTATTTTTCTGCCTTTTATTTTAAAGGTTGTCCCAAACTATTGGGCCTAAGGGTTGGTCCAAAGGAAAAACAGACCCTAAGTTTGTTATAATCCTTCCATTCCTCTCACTTTGCCAAAAACACAGCCGTCAAACTCTCCCTTTCGCAATGGGAAGCTCTGCTAGGGTTTTGGTCCCAGCTCTTGATCAAACAAGTTCCAGCACGTTACACTCCCATAAGTTGTTTCTATCCATACACTTCGTTTGTCAGTTGAACTTGTGTTTTCTCGACTAGGGATAATCGTAGTAATTTGTCCTTGCTCCACTGTCTTCATCTTCAGCTTACTGAACTGCCTTAGGAATTGTGGTGCACCTTTGTTCGTGTCCAAAATCTCCCTTAGTAGCTCTTTCCAGGTAAGGGAAGTTATGACTTAATTGTTTTACCTCAATTTTTGGTTGTTCCTTGTCTTTGGATCATGATTCATAACTGCTATATGGTGGTTGAACTGTGAGATGCTTGTGTAGTCGTCTGTGTGTGAATATGTGGTTGCTACCGGGAAAACAGTGGCGAGACCTATTGTTCTCATCCAAGCGACCCTGTCTTGCCTAGGCGAGACTTGCAAAAAACAAACCCTAGCTCGCGCTCGAGCTCTCGCTCAAGCGGAGGGTCTTAGTTTTGAGCGAGGTGCTATCTTGCTCAGGCGAGAGATGCTCGCCTAAGCGAGAACGCGTGGGAGCTCGAGGTGTGTCGCTGCAGTTGCAGCCTATGCGAGGGACCTCACCTTTGGGCGAGGAGTGGGCTCGCTCAGACGAGGGAGGGCTCGCCTAAGCGAGTGCGCGAAAAACCTCCCAGGGCCTTTGTCGCGATCTCGCCTAAGCAAGAGCCTGTCACGATCTCGCCTAAGCGAGAGCCTGTCGCTTAAGCGAGGGGACTCCTCTCGCCTGAGCGAGAGCTTTTGGCTTGAGCGAGATGCGTTGTAGGCCTCGTTATTTTCTTCACTTGGGTGCTATAAATTGTTTGGTTGATTGATTGATATATTTTAAGTATGAAGTATTAGAAATGGCATGGAATATATGTAATTACGAATTGAATTGATATATTGGTGTGACCTTAGTATGTAAAGTGAATGAGATGGATGATATTAAAATGGCAATGATATTGGTATGAGATGAAATTCTATATTCATGAAATTGGAAGAATGAGATGGTATGGGTTCAACATGGAATACGAATGGGAAGTGGTTATAAATGTTGACATGAGGTTTGAATGCATGATTGATGATGTTATTTGGTTGTTTGAATATATTTGGTATGTGTTAGTAGGTAATCTCTTGAAATCTCTATGTGAGATTTCGAGGTCGTGCTTCAGTGGTCGGGACGTAATTCCATGACCCCTGTTAGTGGGGATTCATGGTGGTGCCCCATCTATATAATTGGGTAAGGATTCAAGGTAAGGTTGCATCTTGACACTCTAAAGAGTCAGTTAGTCTCACTTAGAGCGGACTGACTCTTGTTGTGAGAGTAGTAGGAAGCCTGAAACTCATTAAGGGTTAACCTTATGTGTGGGGGATTGGAAATATTGTAACACTTGTAACACTTAGCTCGGGGGTGAGCAGAGATATCCACCACAAGTGCAAGCATCCGCTGAATCCGACCTAATTATACATATTTGGATGAGTCGAGTCGAGTCTTAGTGTATTGATTTGAAAGTCATAACATGCTTGGATGACGTGTGTATATTTGACTATGTAATTATATCTGGTTGGATGATAAAACTACTTTTGGTTCTAGCTTACCCTACTGTTTGTTTGTTGTATGTTCTGTGGTGTGGTCTTTTCTTTTGCAATGATCATCAATTTGTTGATGTGAATAGAGGTGAGAACTCCCCGCAATCATCAGGGTGATGGAGGTTCCGCTGCTTAGTCACATGGACTGAAATTAAGTTTATTTGGACTTTCCTTTAGGGCTATGGCCCGTGTACTACTGGTCTTTAGGCTAAAATGTTAAATGTTGTTGTTTTATATTTTATACTTTGTTATGGCATCGTGGTGTGTCTTTTTATTCAGATTTCTCTTGGATAATCGTGAGAAGTATTCTAATACTATTTCGCGTGATATTCCTTTAATTAGCATTATTAATTATATGGGGTGTTACAAATTTCATAGTAGAAAAAGAAATTTAACGATCCATATTAAGAATTTTACAAAATATAGAAACTAATATTATAATTAACCTGAAAGAATTTAAATTAATGCATGAATGAATATATACAAATTTCAAATTATTGATATGAATTACACAGTATTATTATTATTATTGTTATTATAACTATTATTATTATTATTATTTACTCTTCTTTAACAATTCCCATACAATTAAATAAAAAAGTCATATGAGCTAAAAAAGTAAAAAGAAATTGAAGGAACTCATATAATTAATTAATTGTGTTTGACTATTCTTTTATCGTTCAATCATTGAATTCACGAATTTATTTAGCTAGGTCATTGCACCATTTAGATTCTTTTAAAGTAATAGCTTCACAAATTTTAACATAAAACATAAGAATTTTGGAAATTTATATATTTCTACTTTATAAGATCGTTTTCAAAGAGAATTTGTTATTTTTTATAAGATATTCTTGCAATTGAATATGCATTAATTACTTTTACTGAAATATTATTAATTAATTGGTTTATTTTATTAAAAAACATAGGCTTAAATAACGTATGAACCCTTACAAATTTTCAAATTTTGTATGTGATATCGGACATACTTTTTTTTTTCTATATGGCGATCATTAAAATTTTATTTTTGTTTTTTTGTATATTTTCATTAAGATTGATACATGTATTCTTCTTTTGATCTCTACTAAATTTCTATATTTTTGTTTTTAATCTTCAATAATTGTTTTCCATCATGGTTTTGTAAAACCTTCATCTTTATTTAAGTTTACGTAATTAATTAATATTTTTTTATGGATAATTTACTATCAAGTAACTATGTTAGGTAGATTATGTGTAGCTTTTAAACTATTTTAGTTAAAGGAAAACATATAATTAATGTCCCTTTCTGTCGATAAAAGTTTGAACCTTTTCAATATTATTTTATTTGATAATAAGAAAAATGAAGACTCTTAAAACAATCCAATGCCATTCACATTCCAATACAGAGCAAGTTGACAGTAATGGAAGATTCAAATTGTAACAAAATGGAAATAACATTGTTATATCGCATGATTATTATTATTTTTTCAACCTAATTTAACAAATAGAATTAGTGTAAATGAGTTCAAATAGTATTATAAACATGGACAAAGGAGTATATATATACATATTTTGCAAATAGATATATTGGGAACTTCCACCAATAATTATTAAATATTTTCATCACTTTTAACTACATTAATTAATTAAATAACTTTATAATTAGGAATTAATTATCAATTAGTGGTGTGGTGGGAACGTATGAAGGAACATAGTAAGTAGTGAGTAGATAGCATCCCCAGGCAGTGTCTGAATGTAGATTTTGTTTGGTACTTTTTTTGACCATTTCTTGATTTCAGTTTTACCAGAGAAAAAGTGAATTTATAACCTCTAAGATTCCTTTACCATGGCATCACACACAAATTAAGAGAGAGAAAGAAGCACTGTCTGAGCACAGAAACAGCATTTTCATCACATTCCTTCCTAACCTTTTCCTAATTTCCCTCTGTTTGACGCATGCTTTCTGTGGCCACCTCCTATATTCTTCTTTCCCTCCATCTCTCTCCACTTCCTATTTTGCGTCTTTTCTCTCCCTTTCAATTTCTCTTCACTTTTTATGCCAATTTCTCCCACCCTTCAAATCCTTTGACATTGAGCTATTGGCCCACGTGAAATCATGCTGCAAGTTTCGATTTTTCAATTATGGGTTACTTCCCCATAGTTCAAGGGCTGATTCTGGCATCTTTGCTGGTTTTGGGTATGTAGCTGTTGTTCGGATCCATGTGAGCTGGGCTTGCTTTTGGGGTTTCTTGTTCCTTATTTTGGTCTTCTGGGTGGTTGAAATTTGTGTTTTTTGAGGTAGGGTTTGAAGTCTTGGTGGTTATGCTGTAATTTATTCAATTGGGTGGTTGTGTTCTGGTGGACTTGGAATCTGGGTGTTTGGGATTTGTTGATTTTTTTTTTGTCCTGGGGTGTTTGGATTCATGGAGGCTCAATTAGAAGGGAAAAATCAGTATTTGTATGGACCTGTGGTGCCAGAGATGAAGAGTGTTGGGAAGAGAAGTTTGGAGTGGGATTTGAATGATTGGAAGTGGGATGGGGATCTTTTCACTGCTACGCAACTGAATTCAGTGCCGTCAGATTGTAGGAGTCGTCAGCTGTTTCCTGCTGATCCTGAAATTCTTGCAACTGGTGATGCTTCTAACAGTTTGTCTTCTGCATATGATGATGTTAACCTTGCGGAAGGAAGGAGAGAATTGGAGAAGAGGAGGAGAGGTGTTGCTGATGAAGGTGGGGTGGAGATGAATGATGGAGCTGGTTCTCTTAATTTGAACCTTGGGGTCCAAGTATACCCTATCATAGAAGGGGAGGAAAAAAGTGGAAAGAAGACAAAGATAACTGGGAGTACTTTGAACAGGGCTGTTTGTCAGGTGGAAGATTGTAGGGCTGATCTTAGTAATGCGAAGGATTATCACCGCCGCCACAAAGTTTGTGATATGCATTCTAAGGCAAGCAAGGCACTAGTTGGAAATGTTATGCAGAGATTATGTCAACAGTGTAGCAGGTCAGTTAGGTTATGAAATGATAGTTTATGAGGGAGCTCCTTTCATGTTATTGTTTTGATCATCACATCAACTTTTTGGGACACATTTTAAAGAGAAAGATAATTAATTATCCGGGTCTGTGTGGGGTAAATTTTTTAACCCTATTAGCTCTCCTGTCACTTGCAGTTGATTGTTTGAAACCTGCTGTATTTGCATTTTGTAGTTTCCTGAACCTTTTCTTTAGCACCCCAGTTGATACAATTTGTTAGAATCATGGCAGGTTTCATGTTCTTCAAGAATTTGATGAAGGGAAGAGAAGTTGTCGAAGGCGTCTGGCAGGCCACAATAAGAGGAGGAGGAAAACGCATCCTGATGCTAGTGTAGTTAATGACGGCTCTGTGAATGAAGAAAAGGGCAGTAGCTATCTGTTAATGAGTCTGCTAAGGATACTGTCCAATATGCACTGTGAGTTTCTGTGTGTTTAGAAATTTATCTACTTGTCATTCTTCCCGACCATAATTTATGTATTTTGGCCGCTTATTGTTTTGCTTGGTCTGTGTATCCTCTGCATGGGACAAAGTCTGATCATCATAATTTTTTTCAAAAAAGGTGGAAGCTTATGCAGATGATACCTTGCCGGGAGGCGATAATTGATATCTTTGAACTTGTGATTTATGCTTTAATGCCGAAACTATTGTACCATGAATAATTATTTTGAAGAGGTAAAATGAAATAACTAATTATTATCTTCAAGAAATGGCACCTTTATATATAGCTTACAATTTCGAACTTCCAAGTTTGATGGGAATTGAAAGTCAAAACAACTAACCTTCTTGCACTTTTGGGTGGATAATTATCTCGAAATATTGCAAGGTGTCCTATGCGATTTTAAGAGGTTTAAGATCACAATTCACAAATGAAATTTTAATGCTCTTTGGCATAGCAAAGCGGATACATTACAATGAGCATTTACATAAATTATGTTATTGAGAGTTCAGATGTTCACACTTGATTCCTATCCTAGGATTATTTTTCAAGATATATATTTGTGGAAACTTCTCCTTTTCATTTGTTTGGGTGATATTTTCTCTTAGATGATGAGTAGAATGACTTGTTCTTAACAGTAAAATTAAAGGGCAGTCCTTTGCTTGCATAAAGATAATCTCTTGTGCATCATTTTATGTATCTACTGACTACTGTGGTTAGTCCATGTAATCGTCATAAAAGGGCAAAGTCCACCCTATTGACATAACTTTTTATGTTTAGTTAAATCTCATTGCAAATCAATGGTAAATGCTTTAGGGTTCATTTGCACAACCAAATTACTATTGATGTTTGGAATTATAATTTTTACTGAACAATGAGTTGAGTTGCCTAGTACGTTAGGCCCTATTTTGGGGTTTGGGCAAGGTCAAATGTATGCGGCCTTGCTCTCATGAGTGGCAAGGTCATTTTGGTGACTGAACCCATACCCACCAAGTCACACAGTAGTAACCTTGCTATAGTGCCAAAGCTTAGTCTTAGTTCAGCTCTAGTTTTCTTATTTGATATATGAATTATGCTGTAAAATCAATTTTAAATTAATTAATAATATGGTGAAGTAGATAGGATAGCAGCAGTGCAGGTATCCAAGTAGCAGTGGCGATCTGTTCAGGTGATGGTTGTTGAAGTATTAACTTAGGTGGCTGGAGGTGTTATACAATACATATGTGTGATGTCGAATGCTTTTCACTTATTCTTGTTTCTTGGAAATAAAGTTGCTGTTTAGGTTCAGAGTTGAGAAGGGCTGTAGATAGTTTTTATTCCCTAGAGATCATCATTCAGAATTAGCTCTAATTCTAAAACTGAAATGCGTAACAAACATGAAGTTTAAAAGTGGTCCAGCTTTAATTTTAAGCACCAATGGGATTCTTTAGATCGGTTGTCTCATTGATTGTTTTCCTAATTCTGTTAACTGGAATATTAAAGCAGTATTTCTAAAAAAAATCAGAGAAATTTAACATCATGCTTGGTGTTTATGAAGTTCCTTCTATTGTTTGATATGATATGCTTTCATTTTTTTTCCAGCATTGGCTCTCTGAGCTTGAATCTCTGGACTTAGTAGTAATCAAGGTTATCAATAGCGGATGACAGCCTATGGTTGCAATATATATGTTGAAAGGATTAGTGACAAAATAGGTCACTGGGGATAGTACCGTTTGGTACCATGTTGAGCAGAGAGAAACCAAGAACGAATATATTCAGTCCCCGTGTTGTGTACTTACATGAGTATTCTTATTTATAATGAAGAAGAGATACACTACTAAAGGATAAAATTAATATCTAATAATGGGAAATATTTGGGAGCATGTTTCCCTATCAAATCATATTTCTAACATAATGAAATAATGTCTTTAACAATATTAATATCTAATTAATATCTATAAATTAAAAGAAATTCAGAAGAACATAGAGGTCCAAAGAAAAGAAAATAATGGATGACAAATGGCAAAGTGATGCATAAGTGGCATGTTATAGTGTTATGACGGTGCCATAACAGTTATTTAACAATGATCAATGATGGTAGTTGCAATAGCATTATTTTGACTAGTGAGTTAGATGCCTAACATTCATGAATTGAAGGTGAATTAGTAAAGTCTTAAGGGTAATTTAGTGCTGAATTGATAATGATAATAGGGATGATTCGGGATGTGTTATCTTGTGTTATGAATATAATGCGTGACTTAATTGTTGTGACAATTTAATGATGCTAACAGGGGTTATTTAAATGAAGAACTTGCTTAGTTGCCATGATGATTTTTCGAGTCTGTTTTTTTCGGATGAAGGCTTTCTTCACCCAAAGAACTCTACTCGAAATATAAGTGGTTTTCTTGTACAGTTTAGCTTGACTCCTTTTCTCTGCTGTAGATTTTCCATTGCCAAAACGATGGGAAAATAATTTGGTAATGAAAATTAGTCTGCCTGGATTGATCATTAGAATAATGATTCACTGTACTGGCATTATCATTTCATTTATCAATGGTTTGCCTTCCATGTTTTGGGCACATGAATACTGGATCATTAGAAAGTTGGAAGGTTTAGCCTTCTAGAGAGTGTGTGTTGTGCTGAAATATTTCTTTGAAAAGATGAAGTTTCGTGTTGAGCCTATTCTAATTATCTATGCTACGTTGGATTTCATTATTGGCATATACTTATTTGACTCGATATAATTGCAGCAAATGGCTCAGATAATATGACAAGCCAGGATGTTCTATCTCATCTGCTGAGAAACCTGGCAAGTCTGGCTGGAACAATTAATGGAAGAAATATAGTGTCTTTATTGGAGGGATCTCAAGATTTGTTAAAAGCTGGAACATCTGGAACTGCACAGAATGTTCCTAACACAAATTCTAATGGTCCTGAAACGTCCAGACCTGTTGATACTTCTACCAAGATGGATAATGGTGTAATCAGTCAGGACCCTCCAGAGCCTATGCCTAAAGGATTTATATCTTCAGGCAGAGATGGAGTAGGAAGTTCAAAATCTCCTTCATTACCACAGTCGTCAAATGTACTTCTGTCACGGGATTGTCTTCCACCCCATTCAGTCTCAGCTGAGACTATGGCTGGAAGAATTGGGTTAAGTAATATTGACCTGAATAGTGCATATGATGATGTACAGGATTATGTCGAGAACACAAGAAATTCTCGTCCTCCTTTGCCTTCAGGGAATGGGTCCCTTGATAATCCTTTATGGGTCCATTGTGACTCTCTCAAGTCAAGTCCACCACAGACAAGTAGAAACTCAGATTCAACCTCTACACAGTCACCATCTAGTTCTAGTGGAGAAGCTCAGGTATACTATTATAGTGATTGTAATTCATTTCCTTGTAACTCTATATTGTGATAATGTTCCTATTTCTTTTGTATCAAAGAAGAGGTAAGGTAAGCCAATTTATCATGTAGACTATAACGCGTGCTTGGATGGGTATTTTAGTTTATTTGGGAAACGATCTTATGATTCATTTTAGTCTTTTAGTGTCAATTTGTTTATCAGCTAACCAAACATTCATGTAGATTTCTCAACCACTGCAAATCTGTGGAATTGGTTATCTTATGTAAATTTTTTGAAGTTATGGTTTTACATTTGTCAACTTTTGTATAATATATATTATGATTGATTTATTTCTTACTAAGTGATAAAGTAATGTATTCACTCAATGTTCATATAAGTCATGGTGTACTATATAGATAGTGTTCCTCCTCCACCCCAGTTTAACTTGACCTTTTTAAGTATAAACTTTGCTTTCTAGTGGCTGTCAAGATTGTGTTTGTTGGTATTTTATTTTATTTATATTTTCTGTTTTCAGAGTCGCACAGATCGAATTGTTTTCAAACTATTTGGCAAGGCTCCAAATGATTTTCCCCATGCTCTCCGATCACAGGTACTTTATCTTTGCCTTGAAATTGCTATAAACAATTTCACCGCACTGTCTTTTTGTATGCTTAATTTATGCTTTTCTTTGAGTGTCAGATCCTTAACTGGTTATCCCACAGTCCCACCGAGATAGAGAGCTATATAAGGCCTGGCTGTATCATATTAACTGTATATCTCCGTCTAGAAAATTCTGCTTGGGAAGAGGTATAATTTGATATAAAATCATATATTAGTTGCCACTGGAACCGTGGGAACAATCATAAAATATCTAAATGTTTATTTGTTATTATTTCACAATGCAGCTATGCTATAATCTAGGATCCAGCTTGAGAAAACTTGCTGTGCCGAATGATTCTTTTTGGAGATCAGGATGGATATATACAAGAGTGCAGCACTCGGTAGCTTTTCTGTATAATGGTTTGTTCTCTCTCACTGTGTGTTGTCTTCATTATTCTCATATGATTGTATATCAATTATCACCAGAATCGTATCTCATCTTACATATGTGACTACAATTTTTATGTTGTAAATCTGTCCTGCAGGTCAGGTGGTCTTAGATGTACCATTGCGATTCAAAAGTCCACAGAATTGTCAGATTTTTTGTGTCAAACCACTTGCTGTTTCTTCAAGTTCTTGTGTTCAATTTATTGTGAAAGGATTCAACCTTTTGTTGTCTAACACCAGGTAAATCTCTGTGTGCCTGATGAATCAAATTTGTTCAGTTGAGACTTAAATAATGTTGTTAAATGGTGTGGCCATGCCAGAATGACGTGGTGGAATTTTCCCCAACTGCCATAGACAATTTGTTGAGGGAGGTCTATTATGGTGGTGGCGTAGGCTGCTATGGTGTGTTTATATAGTGGAATTTTTGCCTCCACCATATTCCACCATCTGCCATTGATAACAGCAGACTTATTTCAGTTATTATACTGCAGGGCACACTAACTCACTGGAAGAAAATAGGGAAAAACAAAATATATAATGATTTTGTTGCTTGTTGGAGATACTTCATATCTCTTAGACATAGGGCAATATGATATGATAGGATTTTCAAAGAAAGTACAACTTCATATGGTTAACGCTATGCAATAATACTTTTCCAGGCCCTGAACTTGTTTCAAAAATGGATGAGAGAGATACACTGCTTAAATATCTAGGGTATAGTTTTTCCTTACTAGTATTATAGTATACCACTTGTGCGTTTATGGTCCTATTAAATTAAAAATAACTAAAATATAAAGGATTTTGAATTATATTTTTTGCAAAATTTAATGAAGAAGATATTATTCCAAGAAAAGGAAGATACAGACATACTTATAATTAAAAATATTTCTCTCTCTCTCTCTCCAAATTTACAGTATAAAAGATTTATGGATTAGATTAGATTAATTATATCTTATCTAAATATCAAATAAACATTTTCATCTTTTTGGCACAGTTAATTATTGTTGACAGTTAAAATCATGTCTGTAATTGAAATGATTTTTTCTAATCATTTCCCCTAATTAATTTTTATAACATAATAATACTGACACATTGTTTCGTATTTGAATAATGTATGATTTTATTCCACAATTTATTTGACATGTTTATTCTTCTAAATAACATCTTGTAAATGATTGCTTTTGATAGTTACGTACATCCAATATAGATAGATTTGTGAAGGAAGGGAGATCTGTGGTCTGGATTTTGTTTGCTGCAATTGGAGCTGAAGCTAATCCATTCCTCTTGATTTCAGGTTGCTCTGTGCACTTGAAGGGAAGTATCTGGTACAAGATAGTTGTTATGATTTGGTTGATGCTGATGCTGCCATTGGACATAATGAGCTTCAGCATCTGAGCTTCTCTTGTCGTATACCGAATGTGACTGGAAGAGGGTTTATTGAGGTGGTGTACTCTTACAATTTTTCATGTTTTAGAAAAAATATTCTTTTTTCACTGGCCTTCAGCAAAGTTTATGAAGTAATTTTTGCTTTTTTCAATGTGAACTTTTGCAGCTTAGAATTAGATGATGCCTGCCATTTGGTGACTTTAGCTTTAATATACTTTGCAGGTCCTTTATAGTTTTAGGTTCTTTCGAACCATTGAAAACCATTCAATAAATGAGAGTGAGTCCTAGTTTTGACATCACCCGTTCCCCTTTTTCCTGTCTTCAGACATTGATTTAATATGCAATTATGTGGCTTTTCCCTTGGCAAAACTAGTTATGTAAGTCAAGTGTTGAAGCACTCTCCATGAAAAAAATGCGGACAGATAGCTTCTGCTGTTGAAGCAGAGAATTCTCAAGTGTTAGATTCAGATAAAAGATATTCTGCACCAATAGGATTTCGCTTTCTCTAGTCTTTAAAACTATATTTTTCATACCTGATATGATAATGTTTACTCAGGTGGAAGATAATGGTCTTAGCAGCTGTTCGTTTCCATTCATAGTTGCAGAGCAAGAAATTTGTTCAGAGATATGTAACCTGGAGAATGTCATTGAGGCAGCTGAGACTGCTGATGACATCCAAATGAAAACTAAACTAATGGAAGAAAAGACTCAAGCATTGTATTTCGTACAAGAAATGGGTTGGCTCCTTCACAGAAACCGTGTGAAAGTTAGGCTGGGCCCTGTGGCACCTCTACAAGATTGCTTCCATTTTAATCGGTTCATGTGGCTTGTTGGCTTCTCTATGGACCATGACTGGTGTGCTGTGATGAAAAAGCTCTTGAACATTATCTTTGAGGGCACTGTTGATATAGGAGAGCATACCTCAGTTGAGTTAGCATTGTTAGAGATGGATCTTCTGCACAAAGCTGTAAAAAGAAATTGCAGGCCTATGGTGGAACTTTTGCTAAAATTTGTGCCAAGTAATGCTTCAGATGTTGGAGACAGTAAGGAGAAGCAAGTCAACAAGTCCCCTAACAGATTCATATTCAGACCTGATTCTGTTGGGCCTGCTGGGTTGACTCCCCTTCATGTTGCAGCAAGTATCCATGGTTTGGATAATGTATTGGATGCATTAACTGATGATCCAGCACTGGTAATTCCTTTTTCTTCTGTATGCATCATACATCTTCATTTGTATACAAACTCCAGGTATTACAAACTCCTTTGTTTTCCATGTTCAGGTGGGAATTGAGGCATGGAAAAGTGCTAAGGACACTACAGGTTTGACCCCTTATGACCATGCATCACTGAGGGGCTACTACTCCTACATTCAACTTGTCCAGAGGAAAATAAGCAACACATGCAAAAGTGAACATGTGCTTAATATCCCTGCCACTCTTGTAGATAGTAACATAAAGCAGAAACAATCAGATGGCCATAGGTCATCAAAAGTTTCAAGTTTGCAAACTGAGAAGATTGAAACAACAGCAATGCCGCGACATTGTGGGGTATGCCAGCACAAGCTGGCATACGGTGGTATGAGAAGTGCACTGGTTTATAGGCCAGCAATGCTGTCAATGGTTGCCATTGCAGCAGTGTGTGTCTGTGTGGCTTTGCTCTTCAAAAGCTCACCCAAAGTCTATTATGTGTTCCAGCCATTCAGCTGGGAATCATTGGAATATGGATCCATGTAACGTTGTTGTATATTAGATATTCTTTTCTGTAGGCCTGGACTTCTGTTTTTTGAAGTGTGAAAGTGTTAGTTCTGAGTATATACATCTGTGATAGTTGCTGTCATCAAAATGTGTAGGGAAGGTTTACCTTCACTTCAGATGTTCAGCACAAAATGTTCACTGTGCTATCTAATGTTAGGTAGATGGTGTTATTAGTTCATGTATATGCAAAGATTAATAGGGTAAGTTCGCGGGAATTTAGGAGGGTACTTGTATCAATCAATAATTATACAAGTTTTACTACAGGTAAGTACCCTTTGATGTTATCTTGATTGATTCATGATGATATTATGAAAATCATATAAGCAACTAGATTTAGTTTACTTGTTACCAGAGAATTATGCAACTTGCAGGCTACTCCAGATAGAATTTTGTTGTCCTTGTGTATCCCTGTTGTTTTCTACCATTGAATTATTTAACTCTGTCTTGAATACTTTGAATTTGATTTCTTTCTCATTTTTAATATTTTCTTGTGAAGGTGATCTTACTTTAGGTACCATTAAATGTTGACAAATTCTTTTAGTGAAAATTCAAACTTTGGTACGTCAAGTTGTGGAGAACTAGTCCTTTCTACTAGAGCTTATTGACTTCTTACAATGAGAGATTATAATTTCAATCTCTTATGTTCAAATTATATTTTATCAAACTTTGTAATAAAATACAATAATGTAAAGTGGTGTTGGAGAGAGCTTGACTATTCAACTCAGTTTTATAAAGACTGATAAAATAAAGTGATATCTGGGAAGAGCTTGAAAAGGTAGCAAAGAGATATGGTCATGATAGAATTTGAACTGAAAGAAGCAAAGGAACATAGTTTCAAGGAAGATTTATGAAAATTTTGAATGAGGAAAATTTTGACCAATCTTAATGCTTTAATTAATGTCACTCAATATATTTTCTGTATCAAGTTGGTAAGAAAATCTTGATCAATATACATATTCTGTCGCCTCTCCTATTTAAGGTTCCATAATATCAAAACAAATATTTTCTTTCCGGTTCGTATACAAGTGAATGAGCTAACTCACTTAATTTAGTAACTTATGGTAAGTTAAATCTGATTATAAAAATTTTAGTTCACCATAAAATAAAATAAATAAGTTTAACTCACTTATTTTTAATCAAATTCGTAATATCAATTCGTGTGAGTTGAGTCAATTCTCGTTAACACTCATGAAATTAAGAATTAATCTTGATTTATATTAGTTAAAACAATTATGACCAACATTAATTGAAAAAAATATTAATAAATATGGATAATTAAAAACAGTCATTTAAAAAAATATCTTATAAATTTTGATTGAAAAAAATATTGTTAACTAAAAAGGTATCAAACGACTAATATTTTTGAATTATTAAATATTATTTAATATTCACATATTTATAATAATAAAATCATCTTATAACATTAAAAAAATTAAAATTTCAATATAAATTTATATTAACTTCTTAAAAATTATGAAATTATTATAATTACATAGTAAATAATAAGGGTTAAATATGTTTTTTGTCCCTCAATTGAATTTTGAAATTAGTCTATTTCGAAACTTTGGATCAATTTAGTACTTCATCTTTCAAAATACATGAATTTAGTCTTTTTAATCAAATTTTGTTATGTTTATTTGATGCTTCTTACGCATTTCAGGATTGTATTTGAGTTGTTTATAATGTTCGACACATTTTTCTTTAATATTAAGTTAAATACTATTGTGAAATGTGTTTGAGATGTCAAATAAATTTAAATAAATTTGATTAAAATGACTAAATTCACGTATTTCGAACTAATTTTAAAATTCACTTAAAATTAAGGGGCCAAAAACATATTTAACCCTGAATAGTAAAAAAAAAACAGTTAAATATTTATTTTCTGCAAACAATTATAAGAAATCATGTCATAAATTAAATTATAAAATATTTAATTCCTATATTTTATAAAAGTCATGTAAAACAAGAAATAATTGAAAACATCCTTAATTTTTTTTATGATTAAATTAGTCCTTAACCATATGTGACCAAAGATATATTTTGTTTATCCTAAATTTGTTACTAAACTGATTAGTTGTAAAAATGAGAGCTTTCATTCTAACTTCTGGATTTTTTTATGTGGTGTTTTCTTCTTTACCTCTCAAACCAAAGCAAATGTCGATTTTTTTTTCCTCTTAATTAATGGTCCATGTTCTTGATTTTGGGATGAAAGTATGTTTTGGAAAAATAGTCTTTGGGGAGTTTTTTTTTTTCCACTTTGATAAACCTCAGCTATATTAAATATCTAGTCTACATAACCTTGAAATGTGACTTTCATTAGTCATTATAATATAACAATGTTAAGATAGCACATTTAACCTTTTTAGAAAATATAAGATTACATTAAATTACAAATAGATAAAAAACATTACATTATTGTTAAAAATATAAAAATTAAAAAATTATATGAATTACGAAAGATCTCACAAAGTTCAAAGTTCAAAGAAACAAAGTTATCTGTCTCTGTTTCCTTTCCATGGTTTCAATGTCTCTGTGTCTTTCTTCTTCCTTTCTTCCTTCTCCCATTCCCCATACCAAATTTCCCACAACCCAAGATCCGATTTTTCGGGTCACCCGCTTCTCAGTTTCTGCTCCGTCAAAAACCAGTGTCTCTGCCGCTTCTACCCGAAAACCAGCTCCAGCAACCAAAACCAGAAACCCGAAAGATAAGGAATTTTCCCAAACACTGTTTTTTGAAGGTATGGGGGAGACACCCATCAAGAAGAAGAAGAAGAAAAAGAAGGAGAAAAGGAAGAGTGATAAAGTGTGGGTTCACACTCTCCCTGAAGTCTTAAACTATCACATTCATAAGAAGGATTGGGCTATTAGCCTTGAGGTCAGTCATCACCCCTTTTTTCTTCAAAAGCTCCATCCTTTTCTTTTTATGCTGAAAAACTATGATTGTTGATTCAATACATGGAATTTTATATTCTTATGTCCAATTAATTGAAGGTGTTTTGGTTTATGTTGATTTCATTGGGGTGCTACATTAGTATGCCACTACTACCTTCAATACTTGTTTTGAAAGTTCAAAAGTGATCCATGGCTACCCTTTGCTCCTATACACATAGAGAGAGAAATGCTGATGTGATAAATAAACAAAGAAAGTGATTATACAATGATTTGTATTTAAGTGACTATTGTACTAGAAGAAACTGATATGTGTTTGTTTACATGAATCAAAAACAATTTTTTAATTAAAAAACAAATTAGTAAGGGAAGAGGAGGAGGAGGAGGTAACCCGAAAGAAGGATAAACTGCCATTACCAAATTTTTAAGAGTACTTTTTTTGTCCCAAAAATGTCATAAAACAACACTCCATGTTGTTTCAACTTTCTTCTATCTTCTGCTGCTTCTTTAAATAAGTATATCTAAACATGTAAACATTACTAATGAGTGATTATTTTATTAAAAAAAAGTACTCTTTTCTTAAAACAGTTTAAACAAATATACATAATGTGATGTGAATAGAGGACATAGTCACATAAAAATGAAAGGTTTCAATGAAGTGTTCGCGCTCTAGGCTATTGCAGATGTTATGTAATTTTAAGGTAGTTGATTTGAGAATCTGTAAAATTGGTCTTACATAGTGATTTGCTATTGTTTGACACACTCAATACATATGATTATCTTCTTTTCTCATGAGTTTTGTACTCAAATCTCATTAAGTACTTTTAATGCACAGTTATTTGGCATGCTTAGAGGCCAACCCTATTACCAACCCAGAGAAGATACTTACATGAGACTCATTGTGTTGCTTGGAAAATCTGGCCAACCCCATCGTGCCAATGACCTTTTTAAGTCTATACATGAAGATGGCTGTGAAAGTACTGAACTTTACACGGCCTTAATTGCAGCCTATTGTCGAAATAATCTTGTTGATGAGGCATTGTCGATTCTTGATGAGATGATGAACATCCCCAGTTGCCAGCCTGATATCATAACTTACAGTACCTTGATGGAAGCTCTTGTGGATGCTTTGAAGTTTGAAATGGTTGAATTGGTGTATGATAAAATGGTTGAAAGGTCTGTCATGCCAAACACTCTCACCCAGAACCTCCTCCTGAGTTGTTATGGTAAGGCTGGAAAGTTTGATCAGATGGAGAAGATGGTGTCAAGTATGATGGAGAGCACTGCCTGCAAGCCTGATGTTTGGACAATGAACGCGGTCATCGGCGTCTTTCGTGATGAGGGTGAGATTGATATGATGGAGAAATGGTATGAGAAGTTTTGTAGTTTTGGGATACAACCACAAAGAAGCACTTTCAATATTTTAATGGGAGCTTATAGTAAAAAAAGAATGTATGAGAAAATGTCATCGGTTATGCAGTGTATGCGCAAGGAAAAATGTCCATGGACAACCTCAACTTACAACTTTGTGATTGAGGCGTTTGCAGATGTAGGTGATGCTGCAAACATGGAACGTGCATTTGATCAAATGGTTGGTGAGGGTTTGAAAGCAGATACCAAGACTTTGTGCTGCCTTATCAATGGCTATTCTAAGGCAGGAATCTTCTATAAAGTAATGAGCAGTGTTGTTTTGGCTGAGAAGCTTCAGATACATATGAATACTTCATTTTACAATGCAGTCATATCTGCCTGTGCCAAGGAGGATTCTTTGATTGAAATGGAAAGATTTTTCAAGCGTATGAAAGATAAAGAGTGTCAACCAGATGACACTACATACTCTGTCATGATTGAAGCTTACAGAAAAGCAAATATGAATGATAAAATATTCTATTTGGAGCAAGAAAAACAGATGATGATATCTGATGAGAAAAAGTTGAATGAGCTTCAGGAGACAATCTTTGATTCATATGCCGTTTAAATAACGATCAGAGTGCTAATTCATCTGCCACCCCTCCATTCTTTTGAAGAAGCAGTTGGGTAGTTTTGCTTCTTTTTTCAGTGAATGATAACTACTTCCTAACTTGTGTAGGTTTATAGTAAATATTGTTGGCATCATTTTTGTGTTTTGATGCCAGATTTATGGTCCTTCAAAGATACAATGGATTCTTGAGCATCTCAAAATGACAATAATGTTTTGGTAGCATTGAAATTTCTTTTGAAAGCTGGCCTTTTACAGCGATTACATCACTCAAAGGTTTTCTATTCATGGATTATAAGTATTACAATATAAGAAAACTAACATTTTAGAAGAATTAAAATAAAATAATAAAGAAAAAATATTTATAAAAACAAGGTAGGTATAAAAAATACAAATAACTTTAGTGGAAAAAAAAATCAATGATACGATGGTTGTACTTGTACGGGATCAAATAAGTAAAATAATGTTTTCACCCCCTTCACTACAGTAACTAGCTATTTGCATTTTGTTTTTACGATTGTAAATGGTTGTTGGATATATGATCTACATATGTAATTAGTGCAGCTCTCGTATCAGATATCATACTGATATTTTAGCTCAGTTCCTGAATAGATGAATTAGAACAAAAGTAATGTGAAGAATATGTAATTTACTGTGGTTGTTAGTTCTCAAGGTTACACAAGGTACGAGGGTGTATTCCATGCAATCTGCTATGGTCCAATTACATCATTTACAAGAGAAAAAATTATGTTTCTTTTCATTTCATTTTCTTTCTCCTTCATCTTATGAGGCCGTTTTCCATAGCATACACTCCAATTTACCAATGATGAGCATTTTGGTCAGCTTTCAACTCCTCGTGCCTTTTTCATAATGAAGTCATTGTTTCACCAACATTAGCCATCGTAAGTTATATTGGGGCATTCATCATGTTTGTTTATTTTCAGATCCGGATATAACAGATGAGGCTTTGAGTTGTTCCAGCTTCTTTCGAAGATAGGCTTGTTTAAGTTTCTCACGATGAGCAGCCACCTGCTCCTGCCTTTTATGTTTAATTTCAGAAGCCTTCTCTCTTGCTCGATTAACTTCTTCATGAACTTCCCTACAAACCAAGATCAATTCAACGATTAGATTAACCAAAGACTCTCACCATTTGATTGAGATAATTAACCAAGAAAAATCATGAAAATATTAAAACATAGCAGAAGCCAACCTCGCCCTCAAATTTCAAACAAAATAAAATGTATATAACCTTATTCATCTCAAAAAGACCAAACGGAAGTCATCTTTGTACTCTATTTATTCAACAGGCTCAAACTAGGAAGAATTGATACTTACACTACCTTAACACTTTATAACACTACATGGAGAAAAATAAGTCTTAATGAGTGTGATGGAACAAGAGTCAAATCAATGATAACTTTTTTGTAGAATATCTTACCCCAAAAATGAATAAACAATGGTGCTCCAGGGTTAAACTGGATTTTGGAGGCTATATCATGGATGCGCCACTATATCATGGACAAAAAAAGTCATGCATGTTGAACAAAACATGGAAGTAAATACCGATGATCAATTATTATATTCTAAATCCAAGTCATCTTCATCATTTACGGCTTAGAATTCATCTTTTGACATTGAAATCTGAATAATAGCACCCCAGAAGGTCCTAATTGCGTATGTTCATCCGCGTCAACAGGTAGTGCCACTATAGTTGCTATCAAAATCGTTATTTGATCTGCTAAGCCACATCACCAAACCACTCCCCTACAGAAGACCCTGTGAGGAGCAGCTGCTGCTCTTGTATGCCACAATAGCAGATTATTTAAAACCCTGCTTATAATGCTGCCATAGTTTTCCTATTCTAGTCTTGATGGAAGTGAGAATTCCAGAAAAGGAAACTCCAAAAGGCAAACCCATAGTCTACCAGCAAATAGGGTGTTTGGTTTAGCATTAGAACCATACAATAGGGATCCAAAACATGAAAAAGTGAAAATTTCACTGACACACCATGCTTTCTAAGAGAGAAAATTAAGAAAAAAAATGAAATGTTCATAAGTTAAAACAAGCTTGTTATAGAAGCTCTCTCATATAGCCTCTCGAAATTATTATTTTTAACGTGTACATTTAACTAATTGTAGCTGACAGAAAAGCTCATTTCTTTCTTGTTGTTCTCAGGTAGAAGTGCTTATAAAGAAATTCGTCCAAACCAACCCCTAATCTAAGAACAAAGATATCAAATCACATAATGCAGCAGAAAAACATAAACCCCATACCTAATATTGCGCTTATAATCAGCAGTGTCAAAGGCTCCAACCGTTCGCCCAGGCCCAACAGGCTTCAAGTTAAACTGCAAGGAAGCATCACCATCATCATCCCCAACAGCACCATCATCATTTTCTAGCAACACATCGCGGCCCGGTGGCGGCGGCGGTGGCGGTGGCAACTCATCATGCTCAACGCCCTTACGAAAAAAGTCCACACAATACTTCTCTTGATCCTCCTCGTCAGACAACTCTCCCTTCACCAACTTCTCATACAGCTCAGCCTTCCTCTCCAGCGCCGCATAGCTCACCGATCCATCACGCACTGCTTTCAACTCCAGCTTGTCCCTGACACCAAAATCACCACAATTTTCAAATCATCATCAAATCACTGAATAAACAAGAACAAAAAACGAAAAGAGAGTAATGTAATGACACGATACTTGTGAGCGCGTGCATCGACGCCACGGTTTTTGACGGATAAGGGATCTTTGGGAGCGATTTTGTTCTTGGCGCGTTGATACTCCACATCAGGACCTGACAATTCCCGTGACTTTCTGGAATCTTCCTGAGACTTGTAAAGTTCTGCCTTCAGTTCAACGATTGAGGAGGCGCCAACGCCCGCTATGGCTCGGTGCTTCTTCGGCATTATCGTCGATTCCGTTAGCCATCCCAGCGATTCCGTCACCACCCTCTTCTTCCCAGCTCCCTCTTCACCCGCCATGGTTTTTCTGCAAACAATTTTTCTCGTTAGGGTTTCTGTTCTATTTCGGATTATCAATTTAGATGAAAACGTAATAATAATAAATAACAAACAAAAGTAATTATCAATTTAAATAGAATTATATATTAATAATTTTAAGTATATATACTCTACATTTAATTTTCTTATTATTTCCTACATGGTAAACTACTAATATAAAAAATATTGTACGTTATTTAACAATTACAAAAAGAAAAAATTATTTCACTTTCGAAGTTATCATTGAGCATGTTGGTAATGGTTATTATGATTATGCAAGTTAGTAATGGTGTAGAATATTAAGCTTAATTCGATTTTGTAATTGAATGATTTTACTTCAATGCTGATATTCATATGCTCTATGAAAGGACATATTTAACTAGCTAAAGTAAATTTAATTTAATTTAATATGCTCATGGTCACATTAATCTAGTTTTTGTTAATTAAGAATGTATAGCGCTGAAGTTAAATTAAATCTAGATAAATTCATCATTAACTCGAAGACAACCTTTGTTAGATTAGGTTGTATTTTTATTTTTATTTTTTGTTAAGATTATTCCAACAGAACAACTCTTAATAGAAATGAATAACTTAAATCTTAAGTTTTGATTTTATTTTTCTAATAAAATGTGTAATTTCAAAACACTTTTTATTAGAATTTTAAGGAGGGCTTTTAAGCAAATACATTATAGTGTTTAATATTCAAATAATTAAGTAATTATTATTATTATTATTATTTAATAATTTCAGCTAGATTGGATATCAAATTAAAAAATATAAGACTCATAACTCAGTTAGCAGAAGATTAAATTAAATTTGATATAAGAAAAATAAAATGAAATTCTATATATTTAAGATTAATTTAGATTAGATTGAATCACCTAACTATTTAATATTTAACCTAACTATTTAATATTTAAATAACAGAATAATAGTTACTATCATTATTTAAAAATTTCAATGTCATATTGATAATACGTAACTTATCAACCAGTTAGTAAGTAAATTAAATTTGATTCTATGAATTCAATCAACACTCAGTGCCAATAAATCCAGGTAACAAAAAAATTTACTACAAAATGTAAATTACATTTAATTATTCTACAGAAGCTCATAAATATTTCATAATAGTAAAAAAAAAAATGCATGAAAATTATTTTAGCAAACTTTCCAACCTTTTTCTGAGACAAACTTCTTAAGTGAAATTCATTTAATTTCCATCAAATATCATCATCATCCATTTCATGAATCACATTCCAAACTACAAGGGACAACCATTTCCACCATTTGATTAAGAAATAAACAATTTAGAAAGAGGATTTGAGAAATAGTTCAGAACACATTTGCTAAAAGTAAAGCTACCACAAGAGAATCAACAATGGTGGTGATGCAGAAGAATCAGGAACTGATCATCACATTTATAAGTATCTATACAAGAACCTTTAACTTCTTTACATGATAATGAATGAAAAAATAGACAATACATCTTTGGACCCAAGAGAAGCAAAAAAGAAAAGAAACACATCAAAATCAGAATGAAGAACGAAAACTAAGATGAATCCTAGACAGTTTCAATGTTATTCTGGTATCAGACTCTAATTCTGAATCAAGAATAACATCAAAAGCATCCCAAAAAACCACTATCTAAATTTTTCCTCAAAATGAATCAGTGATACACCCAGTTAACTTGAAGTGGTGTTAGATGAGATTTTAACCATGATTGAAATTGGAATGTTCAGCACATGACCTTGATTCCCAAACAGCCCAATTCTCCCAAAGCTGGAAAGAGAGCTGTTAACTGTTGCATTCAAGAGCACAGACAATATCTGCTTCTCACCACTGCCAATCCAGAAGTGAGTTGGAGACACTTTCAATGAAACTCCATAAGGAGCAGTCCAACCAACACTGTATGATTCATTTTGAGCAGTGTTTAGGACTATCCTCTGCACTGTTCTAGATTGGTTCAGCTTTGATATAGTGATTGAGGGCAGGTTCAGATCAGGACCATAAACAGTGGAATTGTAGAGTCCACAATTTTGACCAGTGTAGTTTAGCACCACAGGAGCTGAACCATTGATACCACATAGAAATGACATGTAATCATCATAACCTACAAAGAAACATAAAATTTAACAATTTCACATTAAGAGAGTAGCTTGTGCAAAATGTTCAAAAGATTAACTAAGCAAGAACCACAATGATAGCTGAATTTTCATGCCATTTTCTTATACTTTGAAACTCGAAATGCTGAAGAGACTTACCGGAATCAAAAATCAAACCCGGATTCAGTGCTCCACTTGCATTCACAAAACCACTTCCCATGTCAAAAGGAGTTGCTGGAGACTCGTTTAGTTCAGGAGAAGCGTAGGATCGTTGAGCCATTATTGGCCCACCATTCTTGTCATACAGAGAAGCTGTAGTGGAAAGTGCAGATCCAATGGCTGCAGGACTAAAACTGGGGAACTTTTGCTTGATTAGTGCAGCAAGACCGGCAACATGAGGAGCAGCCATGCTTGTGCCAGACATCAATGCAAAATTCTCTCCTGTTGGCAATGCAGATATGAGAATGCATTTGACATTATGAACATGGATTGGAAACAAAAACATATCAGATTATTCCTTAAAACGATGTTGTGTTTGACATAGGAAAAGAGCTCCTTAAACTAGTGTAATCTTGTATGCATTACAAACCTAGGAATTCAACGGAATCAGTGCCAACAGAACTCCAAGCAGCCCATATAAAACTTCCAGGAGCTAACAGGTTGGGTTTCAAAATGTCTGCCTCATGAGGAAGACTGTCTTCTGGATCTGGTCCTCTTGCAGAGTAATACATAACCTTGGGTGCAGCACTGCCATAGTTCGCTTTTAGTCCACCACAGATACTGGCAAGAGCCCCAAATTTAACAATTTTCTTTGAAACTGCATCTATTTCCAATGAAGAATTGTAGTATTGCATTAAAATCTGACCATGTCAAAAAACCAGGAAACTGTCAGTGAATTATTCCTCATGCACATGTAATATATAGAAACACAAGTACATAATGACTCTTAATCACTTTTAACATTTGTTTTATGTTCATTTTATACTAATTTTTATGTTGTATATTAGACATATGTAGTGTCCAAGAACACAAGTTCAAATTCCATGTCATTTCCCTCTATGTTCCCCAGATAGTTACGAGCAAATAAGACTGAGGAGAAGGTAAATGGATAACACAGCACCTTGGAATCATTTGTGGAAGCAAGTATTATGCCTGGCATTTTCATTGCAACAGGGTTAAGCTGAAAACCAATCACATAGGGATCCATATAGAAGACAACACCAGCTGCACTAAGATTTTTGGCTGTTTCTGAGGCTCTTTTGATAGTGGAGAGTCCCAGCACAAATCGAATTGAATAGCTGCACATTAAGAGGTTCCCCTTGATCAAATCCTTGTTGAACTTATTTGCATCTTGGCACTCACCAACATACATATCATCAGCAACCGTTGTGTCATTGCTCAATGCATGATGTGCATGAATCAGTTTATAAAGTTTGCTTCCATCTGTGCCAGCTGAGGAAAATAATAATAATAATAAAAATGGAAAAAAAAGAAAAGAGCGTCATGCTAAAGAAATGATAAACTCCTATGTTAACAATTGAATAATCTTATAACTAATTACCAAAGGAGGATATTTAATCTAACATTCTTAAGCAGAAATCCTTGACAGCACAAGAACTGATTGTCCACAATATAGTGAGTGACACTAATAAACCTTAAGATTTTTTTTTCTCTTGTTTGGGGGTCATGTTTAACCAGGAATAGAGAAACAGAAACTTACGTGCAAGACCAACTCCAGGTATGGTCACATTATTTCCAAGAAATATGGAGTTGCTATAAACCCTATCATGTGAGGCAGCACCAACAGTAAAGATCCATGGACTGAAGGAGAACATGCTTGTTGGTGATGGTCCAGTATTTCCTGCTGCTTGCACGACAAAAATACCGGCCTTCACAGCCGATAGCAGAGCCATGTCTATTGGATTAAAGAAAGTTGCCACACCAGGAGGACGTCTATTAGGAGTAATTGACAAGCTTATTATGTCAACCCCATCCTGTGCTGCCTGCAAAATCATACCATTTAGTCTTACAAGAAAAGCAAATAAATATAAAGCAATTTTAGATAAATAGATTGTAAAGGCAACAAAAAGTGTGGAAATGACAAGGATCCTAAGAGGTTAAATAAAAATCCTAAAACAGTGTGAAAAAGTGCTAAAAACATTGCTCGTATTAGATAACAGTTATATACTTAATTAGGGAATTGTACTATTCTAGGGAGAAACAAAGACATGGAAGGGAAAAAATGACCGGCACAAATAATTATTTGCACAACAATGTATAACATGTCTGAAAAATAAAAAATGTACCTGGTCAATTGCTGCAACAACATCTGCAGCAAATCCTCCAAAGCTCTTGTATAATGCCTTGTAAACAGCAATGCTGTAAAAGATTGAAATGCAATACAAGCATAAATTGTCTTTTTAAAGAAAAAGAAACCAATGAAGGTTAAATGAAACAAATAGATAGAAAAAACAAAGCTAACCATACACAATTTCTACAACTTTTTATAAACTTCCAAAGATTATACCTATTTTAAAAGACCTACCTGATTGTTGTTGTCAGAAAACAAAGTAATGTAGAGTTGAATGATTAATGCTACGGGAAAGACACATTATATAATATGGCACAATGTAGGGCAATCAATGGATGATGTGAGCCATGTTCATGAGATAATAAGCTTCAGCCCATAGTTAATCACTTCTATGAGAGAATAAAAGAACTGAGGTGCGTTCCTTACTGAAATTTCTATTGTTTAGCTTTAACTGGATTTTTCATTTTTATTTTGTTTACCATTTCTTCCCGAATCTAGTCCTTTGGTCCATTTCATAAATTAGTTTCCCTTTTTTTAACCATTAAATTGAAGCCACTACTGTATTTTTCCTCTCTTGCAAGAGAAGCTTCAAACATTTTAATTTTAAATGTTAGAAATATAATATAAAACCATTCATATATCTTTACCTTATTTAAGCTTTTGGAATGGTTGTTTCTGACATTGTATCAAAGCCTCTATGACCAAGTGGTAAATCCCTTTTCCCCCACTCTTCTAATAAAAAAGTTAGATTTCAGTACAAGATAGGTAGGCCTACACATGATTCACAATTCAAGCCCAAAGAGCTTTATAAGATTTAGCAATCCTTCTTTCTTCAACTAACTTTGTGGTTGAGATAGGTCCAATGGATTAGTATATGGCCTTTTTCGATATATCCAACATTGTTTAGTAACAATTTCAGGAATGGAAGTGGAAAAAAAAATCACCAGAGGATTGTATGAGAACTAATTATAGATTTCACTTTATTACCTACTTTCAAGTTTTAACATTTTTTCACCAAAAGGACACAAACCAAGTCAATAGGACAAAAAACATTTTATCTAATACAAAAAATGGTAAAGCATCTGTGGGACAGCATAAATGAACTATTAACATGCCCAGTTAAGCATTATAGCATGAAAAATAATCATGACACTCCAAAGCATGTAATTTACATATCATTAAGGTCGGTGTTAAAGAAATAAAACACAAAGTGAATCAGAATAATGCACAACTCATACCATCATGCATATTTATAGATCCAAAGATTACTACAAAGGGTAAAAATAATGATAAAACAAATAAAATAAAATAACAAAGCCATGGTTCCGGATTATTTACTGTGAACGAGGAGCCATCCCACTAGCATTTCCAAAGTGATGTCCAGCAACAATCACTGGAATCCCATGGTTTCCTGCTGCAACAGCTGCTGTATGCCTGTGTATTTTAGTTACATCAGAATAGGCATTTAGTTGAAAGAGAAGTAAAGAAAACTAATTATGTTGTGATTAAAAGAATTTTGGTGACAGATAAATATGAAAACATCAGTTCATTTTCAAATCATATCTTAAAAATCATTCAGGACTATAACAATTCCAATTTCCAGAACATGCTCAAGACTCCAAGAAACAGGAACAAACACATTACTGTAAGGTTCTGATGGAAGGATATAAGCTGGACATAATTCATCAAAAACATAAATTAAGGTACAACAAAAAAACTGATTGATAACATGTGGTAATAGTAGACCAGTAGTTGAGACAAAGGCTGACAGCTTAGACTTTGTCATCATGGATTGGCCATGGTAAAGCAAATGCCAACAAACAAGCCATATATCCCAATCATGTATCCAATTAGAAGTTTGATGAAATCAAGAGTATGGACCATGTAAGATACTACAACCAAACATAACATCCATAGAGAGAAAAGCCAAGAACTCACGTGCCATGGCCATCACCATCAAAGGGAGAAGCATAGTCCTGAGTGGAATTAAATATTCCTCTGGTTATGGCTGAAGCAGCAAAGTGGCGGGCCCCAACAAGCTTCCTATTGCAAGAACCAGAAGGAAAGTCGCGAGTAACCTCACAGATGCCAGAAAAATGAGCAGGAACAGGATATGGATGATTAGATTTGCTATCACCAAAACTAGGATGTGTTGGATCTATGCCAGTGTCAACAAAACCAATAACAACTCCTTCCCCAGCAGTTTCAAATCCACCCTCTTGAAACCATGCTCCCTGTGGCAGACCCAAAAACTGTGGCGTATGTGTAGTTGCAGTCCTTACAGAAAAATCCAAAGCCACATTGGACACTTCACTGCTCCTTGACAGTTTCTCTGCCTTCATGATTCAGTAATTATCAATCAACAACTCGGAATGTGTTCACTTGCAGTAAATTAATAAACAAAATTTGAAATTTTTAAACATGGAGAGCACCGACACATGAAGCCAAATCATCAATAGAAAGAAACAACACAAAAATGTAACTGGTCGTGTTTTTTCTAAACTAAGAGCATAATCAAGATGATTAAAACTAATAGCATACCTGTTTCTGGGTAACCAGCACAGCGAATCCATTTATCAGGTAATGGTAGCTATAGAGCTTCAGATATTTCTCTCCGTTTAACACTTTCTTCAACAGAGAATCATGAACTTGGGAAATGTAAGAGCCATCTCTCTTATCTGTCTTGGTAATATTGTCATACCTTCGAAACAAAAGGACAATAAAAATGAACAAACAATCTGAAAATACTCTTAATTGGAAGAAAAAAAAAATCTGAAACAATGCACTGAGAATTGAGAACATCATTAACAAATCTAGTGAGACGTTTCAACAAAAACCTATCATCTCCAGATGATAAGCAATCATTTAACCAAACACTTTTCATCTTACTCAAAACACAGCTTCCACAAGAAGCCTCAATGATTTGGGACCAAATAAAAAAAACGGAAAGTTAAAAAAAAAATCTATGATTTCAAAGAATACAACACATGACCACAACATCGAACACTTCACAAAAAACACAAAAAGAAATAAACAATTTCTTTCCATAAAACAACAATGAAACACAAGACACCCATCAGAACCCCCAGCCCCACAGAAAACCTTCAAACCAAGCCTGTGTTAGTGTGAGAGGATACCTTTTTGGTTTGTTAAATTGAGTTCTCCCTGGAGCAGGAGCAGCATCTTTGAAGCTATTAACTTCTCTTCTCAACTCACCATAGTAATGAGAAACAGGAGCATGTCTAAGGGTAACAACATACACAGCAGTGGTATCATCATCTGAATCACCTTGACACAAACAAGGTAAAAACACCACCCCCAGAAAAACCACCACCACCACCATCAAATGTGCCAGATAAATGTTCCCCATAAGGATTTCTTGGGAAACTAAAAAACCACAAAAGCTGAAGACCCAGTTGGATCCAAAACCACCCCACCAAAAATGAACAGCAACAATTCCTCACCAACCAGTGTGCTTCATTTTCAAGCTCAAGACTTTCACTTTAGCGTTTTCAGTTCAGAAAAGAAAATGAGACACCCCAAGTGAGAGACAGTGATAAAGCAAGCACCTTTTCGGTGAGTGAAGAACCCCTTTGGAGAGTGAGAGAGTGTTTCAGTATTAATAGCTGGAGTAAGAGAATCTGCAAGCAAAAGCCTTCTTCTTGGGGTGTGTGAATGTGAACGTTTTGTTTATTCAAAGAAAAAAAAAAGGAAAAAGAAATATGTATGTTGTGTGAGAATAGAATGAGAAAATGAACGTTTTATTTGGTTTTATTCGACTTTGGACATTTCCGTTCAGGTCTTTGGCTGTCAAGATGTGAACATTGGAGTTTTCCTGTGACTTGTGTAATGACAACAACCTTGTACTTTTTTTCTTCTTTTACCTTTTTTTTATTTTATTTTGCTGTCTTCTTCTTTCTCTTTCTACAGATTCTAAATACATTTTATGTTTTTAAGTATAAACAATTATTCCATTTTTAGTATCTGTCCTCATTTCATGAGATTTATTGTTTAAAATTATCTTTTACATTTTATTCTCAATTTTTATTTTTTGCAAATTTTATACTCTTTTATTTTCATTTTTTTTCCTGATAAGTACCTACCATCGAGCTTTATACATACTAATAAGTTTTTTATTTTATTATTTTATTTTACAAAGGAATATTTATCAAATTTTTCTTGTTAAAAAAAAAAAAAAACTATTTCACCGTTATGGACGTTAGCATAAGAGCTACATTGACCTCTAAGTGTACCATAAAAAGATAAACTCCAAACAAATTTATCAATGGCATAAGTAGTTGAATATTTATTCTCTTCAATGCGCTATATTCTAAATTATTGGGATAAGGATGTAATCAAGATGTTTTTTTTTTCTTTATTATATATGGAAAATAATTTTTTGAAAAAAAATTAAAAGAAAACTTTTAATGTTTATTACACCTTCATAATGTTTAACTATATATCAATCTAAGATATTTTAAAATATATTAGTATGAGTTGTTTTTTTCATAAAAGTTTTTTCTAAAACTATAAAAAATAAAAGTGTATCATTATTTTAATATACTCTGAAAGATGATGCAATCTATTGATTTAATTAATTTAGTTTCTGTATATAGTTTAGATCATTAAGTACTATACATATTTAATTACATATCCAACTACATATCCGTTTCAATATTTATTATTATTATTATTATTTGCATGTATCAGTTATCCACATGAGTTTAGGAAAATAAATGATGTTTTATTCCTTCTTAATAGTTTTTTATTATTTTTATTTTTATTTTGTACAGTATGTCCAATCGGTCAATCGGCCATTACTAATCTCCAGGGGACCATCGGTCTCACGGATAAACGAACAACCATGTAGCATCATTAAAGGACCATCGGTCAAACGGTCGAACATAAGGATTTAATTGTACCCATGCCATCGGTTCAGCGGTAAAACAACGATGGACCCTCTGGTCCATCGGTCCATCGGTAAAACAGCAACGATGGACCCATTGACCTCTTGAGCCCATCGGTCCACCGGTACAACAGCAGCGATGGACCCTCTAACCTATAGAGCCCATCGGTTCGTCGGTACAACAGCAACGATGGACCCATTGACCTCTTGAGCCCATCGGTCCACCGGTACAACAGCAGCGATGGACCCTCTAACCTATAGAGCCCATCGGTTCGTCGGTACAACAGCAATGATGGACCCATTGACCTCTAGGGCCCATCGGCTCATCGGTTAGACAACAACAGCGGACCCTCTGACCACGAGGGTCCATCGGTTCATCAGTAGAACAGCACCCTCTGGTCCATCGGTTCATCAGTAGAACAGCACCCTCTGGTCCATCGGTTCATCAGTAGAACAGCACCCTCTGGTCCATCGGTCCATCGGTAACACACATTATTAGCTTGTATAAAACATATCGTCATTAACCCAGCCAAGCGACCATCGGTCGCACGGTCATATAACAAGCCAACGATTATCGGATTAAACGAGTCAATAATTGTCATTAAGGGATCATTGGGTCGTGATTAAGAAACCCTAATTACAGGCCCATGTCAAAAGCTATAGGACCCAAAGGTAGGTTGGTAAGCATCTTAATTGCGCATTTATTACAACGGGTTATCTGACACACCGATCGGTCCCTTCTAACTTAAGCATCGGAGTATTTTAGACAGGTACCCCGATCGTCATCCCAACCGATCGAGCTAAGAAGTGGATTTTGCCGAAGTCATTGGAAAGGAGAAAGATATCGCGAAGTGAAGGAGTTCTTTTAGTGGACTCTTGGTCCCTACCCCGAAACATATTTATTTATTATCATTATAGAAAAAAAAGTACACATAGTAAACTATGCGGACAAAAAATACAGTAAAACATTATCAAATTGTGTCATTCTTCTCATTTTGTCGAAATTCACATTTACCCTTCCAAGAGTATATCTTGTCCATATGCATAACATATACATCCTAATAAAAAATATATATTAACAACTTTTTTATTCTAAATTTTCTTGTAATAAAAAAACATTACAATTAAATATGATCATATTTTCAAAAAATTCAGAGTAAAATAAAATAATATTTATACCTGTAAATATCTTATATTAATAAAATAAAAAATAAATACATTTAATTATATTCAATATACAAACAAATGCACATAATAATAAAATACTTTGTCTGCATAAGCTAAGTTATGCAATATGAAGTTAAATTGTGGAACATACTATCACTTTAATTTATAGGTTGAATCGATTTACATCGTCATCTCTTGTCCATTATTTTTTTACACAATATATATATATATATATATATATATATATATATATAATATAAGATATAATTTATTATTTAAGAGAAAAAAAAGTTAAATCAAACAACGAATAATACCTTTTAGAAAGTTATTTATAATTAGTTTTGAAAGAAAAGTCATTTATACTTAGTTTTGAAAGAAAATCATTCTTAATTTACTAAGTAATTTCATCTCTTAAAAAGTTTTCCATAAACTTAAAGAAGATTGTACACAAATTAAAAATAAAAGTTTAAATATTCTTTATGTAAATCTAATAAAATAATCTATAAAATAAATTAATTCATATTAAAAAATAACCAAAATTAAGTTAATCGATTTTACCCCAAATTCATTTAAAGTATAGTCTAAATAAATTTAAACTAATTTGACTTATTTTTAAAGATTAGAATTACAATTTAAGTTAGTATGTCAAAAAGTTAAACTTAATTATATTTATGAGTTCAATTTAAAAAAAAAAACATTTTTTATTTCAAAACTAATTTTTAGTTTTTAATTTTACTTAAAACCAGGCTAAAATAGTTTATTTGTATGCCGATTTGATATAGAAAAGAAAAAATAGTTTATCTAATAAATTAGTAGTAGCCGTTGGACCGAGTTGGATTACCTATTTTATCAACTTTAAAGACATAAAACCTTCTCCAATTAATTGATATATAATAAATTATTTTTTATTAAAATCGTTTAGCTAAAATTTCTGAAATTTTCTCTTCCAACATGCATTGCAAACGCGATTTGCAAACGCGATTTGCAAACGCGATTCTACTAAATAAGTTGGGTTGATGGAGAGCGTGGGTTTGAAATTGAATTACAATAAAATGTTAGCGTGTCTGATGTGATGTGAGGAGTCACGTTTGGATGGAGAATTAAATTGCAAAGTTAAAAAACGTGATAATAATTAATTGCTTTTTCTGCTTAATAATTTATGCACACGTCAATTTAATGCTTTGTAATTTGTTATCATTTTTATTAAATAATTAAATAATAAACGCGTTGATGAGGTATTTATTTAGTATTTGAGTTGTAACTTTTGTGTTTAATATGTTGTAAAAAAGTTATCTTGATTAGTTTTTGTATAAATTTTGTTAGAAGTGTTAAGGGCTTCAAATATTAAGTTTTTTTTAGTTGATCCCAAAAATAGTTTTAACAAGTTAAATGTTTTTGAACCTGTTAGTTTTGTAAGTAATATTATTTTAAATTAACAGGTATTTAATTTAGTGGATTAAAATTATTTAAGTATTCTAAGGATTAAAGTTAGCTTTTTTAGTCAATTATTTTTAGTTGATTAAAATTTTTAAATGATTTCAGTCAGTTAAAGTATTGTCTCAATAAATGCAACTTTATAAATTTTTGTTTTAATAGTTTAAAATAATGTACATTCTAAAGTTATTAATTAGGAATAGTAGAAATAAGATATTAAAGTTATTAACTACGAATAGTAAAATATAAGATAGTAGTTTGATATTCTTAACTTGAATATTCCTGTTATTATCCTAGTTAACTTATAACAAAGGAGGGTAGTATAATTTTTCTATAATATTTTCAAATTGATTTACAAAGTTTAAATGACTTATGTTTATAAAATGGAAGAATTAACCCAAGTGAAAGAAAATACAATGAATATGAAAAGTTGAAAAAGCTTCAAGAATCTTATTTAAAAGTGAGGATGCATGCACGCCTTGCCCTCAAAGCATTATTATATTGGTTACTCCACGATTAGCTTGTGACAATATTGATATTATCATGTTTTATTTTTATTTATTTTTGTCATTTATTGTTATTTTATTATTATATTTTTATATATATTTCAGGTTTTATTTAATAAATTCAGAAAAGAAAAATATTTGGTTTATATTTTATAGATAAGTGAAAATCTCTGATATTTAAGAAGATTATCAACAAAATCAGTAGAGATTACTATATATTAAAAGAATATATCAACAAAATCAGTTATCCATCGAGTTGGGTTACTTCAATCACAAATCATACTATTTGAAGAATATATCAATGATATGAAATCTCCAAAGATTAAAAGATTTATATTTAGGATTATCAATTACAAAATCAAGTAAAGTTGCAGATCAAGTCCAATTCAAAAAATCTATAAATAAGAAATTTGGTAGTGGTGATTTGATCTTTGATGATAACAAGTGCATTTGGAGCAAAGAGAGAGGTGATGATAGAATTTTTTGTTCCCTGAAATGTCACAAAATTATTTACCGAATTATTTACTGCATTTATTTGTCATGTATTTTCTGGAAAGACTGCCACAATGTCAACAATGAAGGGATCATACATATTAGGAGCAACCATATGATGAGATTATAAAATTTTATTTTTCATACACAACCATAAAATAAAAAAGTGAGATAAATACCATAAAAGTAAAACAAAATAAAGAATAACATTTATAAAAATATATATATATATATATATATATATATATATATAAACCCATATTTTTTTTTGTTCTTTTATATGATGGAATAAATATAAATTACTTTTTAACGACTAGTTAGAATAAATGAATTTACATTGTCAATAACTGATTCAAAATCATCTTTTCTTGAATAACAATTTACTCGTTTAAATCTCCGAAACAATGCATCCACTAGAAATTGATTTATCTTGATGGAATATATTGCCTCATCCTTTATATCCCCATTGAAAAAATCCATCATTGGCATTTGGACTATTTTAATATCCAATTCCACCTTTAGATAAATCATTGTATTATGGTTCTGAAACATTGAACCACATAATCATTATTAAAGTTAGAGATTATAAATAATTTTTAAAAAAGGTAGTCTATGCAATTGTTGATAAACTTACATTATGTTATAGTAATGAATGTTGTTAGTAAGTTATTAAAATAGATATTCTTCTTACTAAACGAAAGCGAGTTTTAGAAAAAGGTGATTTTATAATAATTTATTTCCTATAACTCATACTCACATAAGATATTATAAAAGCATGGAAATGGCCAAAACTTGACGAGGATTTTCATACTTACAGAATAAAAAAAAGTAAGAAAGGAAAATGTAATACCCCATTTAAATAAATACTTTAATTAAATGATATGTCACACAGATAATACAAGAGACTAAGGTCCGGAGTACAGCGTCACTCCACATAATTATCCAAAAATATTCGGAAGGGAAAAATGCACAGCAAGATGCCAATACAAAAATAAGTTCAAGAATTTAACAGCAGATGAAAATGTGCTAAAGGATCAAAATGGTACATGGGCCATAGCCCTAGAAAAAAGTCCAAATAAAAAGAAGTCTCGTCCAGGTAAACTATGCAGCGGAATCATCCCTTCCATGTTGACCTCAAGTACCCCTCACATCTGTTCACATAAATAAATTGATGATCATCGCAAAAGGGGAATAACCACATACAAGCAACCAAACAAGCAAAATGGTAAGCTAGAGTAGAAAACAGTTTATCATGCAATCACATGCTATTTCACAGTCCAAACAATATATGTCATCCAAACATGTTATGACTCCTCAAGCAATACACTAGACTCGGACTCGACTCATCCGGATACATATAATCTAGTCGGATTCAGCGAATGCTTGCACTTGTGGTGGGTTTTCCTGCTCACCCCCGAGCTGCTCACCACCGAGCTAAGTGTTACAAGTGTTACAATGTCTTAATCCCCCCACACAAGGTTAGCCCTTAATGAGTTTCAGGTCTCCTACTATTCTCACCACGAGAGTCAGTCCACTCTACGTGAGACTAACTGACTCCTTAGAGTGTCAGGATGCAACATTACCTTGAATCCTTACCAAATTATATAGATAGAGCACCACCATGAACTCCCACTAACAGGGGTCATGGAATTACGTCCCGACCACTGAAGCACCACCCTGAAATCTCACCTAGAGATTTCAAGGAATTACGTACTGACCACATGTCAATCATACTCAATCAATCAAGTCATATTTATCATACATATAAATCACATGCCAACCTTTTTAACCAGTCCTCATTCATTTTCCATGTTGAATCCACACCGACTCATCCTTCCCAATTCATGAACATAGTAGTGTATTTCATTCTAACGCCATGCCACTTAAATTACCAACCATCTCATTTGTTTTACATTTCAAGATCACACTAACTTATCAACCCAAATTCATACCCACAGATTTTTCATGCATAATCACATGTATCATACTTTAAATAAAACCAACCAACCAAACAAACAACCAATCACAACCATGTGAGGAAAACAGCGTGGCCTACAGCGGATCTTGCTCAAGCCAGAGGCCCTCGCTCAAGCCAGAGGCCCTCGCTCAAGCTGTAGGCCCTCGCTTAGGCGAGACAACGATAGAGGCCCCCTGAGAGATTTTTCGCATGCTCGCTTAGGCGAGCTCTTCTCGCCTGAGCGAGACCACCCCTCGCCCAAAGGTGAGGTTCCTCGCCTGGGCTAAGACAACAGTTGCACACCAAGGCTTCCACGCGTTCTCGCTTAGGCGAGCGTCTGTCGCCTGAGCGAGATAGTGCCTCGCTCAAAACAAGAGCTCTCCGCTTGAGCGAGAGTTCGAGTGTAACCCTGGTCTGTTTCTGCACGTCTCGCCTGGGTGAGTCAGTCTCGCTTGGGCGAAAGTAACAAGTCTCGCCTCTGTTTCTCCCTGCAATAGCCACAAATTCACACCCAAACAACAATCCAAGTATTTCACAGTTCAATCACAACACATCAGGTATAAATCAAGAAACAGTGACGATGAAAGCCCAAAAATCGAAGTAAATATATAAGCCCTAGCTTTCCTTACCTGGAAAGGGCTGATAAAGGACTTTGGCAAGCAAACATAGAGCACAGTAGCTCCGAGAATAGGCTTGGAAAACTGGAAAACAGTCTTAAGATTGAGTCCACTACGAACCCTAGTTGGAAAAACATGAAACATACCAAGGGAAAGGTGATACGAGTTGGAGAGTAACTTACATGAGTGCGGAAATAAGTTGAACTATGGTGAAGACAAGGATGTCTCAAACCCTAGCAGAGAAATGACAGCAGCTCTAAGGAATATGAGAGACTATTTTTCTGAAAGTGAGGAAATGGGAGTGTGTTAGCTGGTTTAGGGTCCTTGTTCCCTTATGGGCCAGCCCTAGGCCCAACAGTGTGGCAGCCCTTAAACATCAGGGCACTCAATAAAAGTGGGCCTTACAGAAAAGAAATCAAGGGTTAAATATGTTTTTGTCTCTCAATTTTAATTTAAAATTGAAAATGGTCTGAAACTTCAATACATTTTGGTTTCTAAATCTTTAAAATAAATAAATATAGTTTTTTTAACCCAATTATGTTAATTTTTTTTAAGGTTTCGAACGTATTTCCTAGCAAATATTATATCGAGACTATATTCATTCATTTTTTAAGTTTAGAGACTAAAATGTATCAAAATTTTGAACAAAAATGAATTCCAATTTTAGATCAAAATTCAAGAACTAAAAACATACTTAATCCAAAAATTAAAAACATACTTAACCCAAAAATTAAAAACACGATTGAAATTTTGTAAAGTAAACTATAAATTTAGGTAAGTTACTTAATTTCATTATAGAATTTCAGAGTATAAGATTCAATGCAAATTCCAGGGTTTGTGTTGGGAAGAGTGAAAGACGTTAACGCTGAAGAGGGAAGTGAGTGCATGAGAATTTAACATACCTTATATTTGATAGAAATTTGGTGATGTTTTACGAAGTAAAGAGTGAAATGAAAAAAAATATAAAAATGTACGATTTATAATAGTAAAAAATGTAATTAAATCTAAAATGTAGTTTAATTCTAAATAAAGTTAGAACATGTTACATTCCAATTATTATATTAGTTGTTAATATTTTGTTAGTTGAATTTACAATCTTTCTTAGTTTCCTTACCCTTTAAATAATTTTTGCAGTTTCCAAATATTAATAAAATAAATTGAATCTATGACTTCTCTTACTCTTCTTTCTAATTTTCACCACTAAATCAACATTATGGTTTCATGTTACATTAAAATCACCAAATCTCAACCTATTCTAATACCAAATATAATAGTGAACATAAATTGTGGTCCATGATAAACCTTAAGTGTTACTGGGTTACATTAACCTTTGGAAGAAAGTTATAAGTAAAATGTTTTGTTTGTTCTTTCAACATCCATGATGAAACAAAATTAGAATCCTTTTTGTCTTTTAGGGAAAGAAAAAATTTGGGGGTATTAGAAGGTGAGGTAGGAAGCTAGGGCAAACATGGTGGTGGGTCTGGTAAACTGCTAAGAAAATGATGGAATGTTTGATGAAACAACCTTTTCCACTTGAGGTGCCTTTGTCCCTTATCTTCTGCTTCGTCTTCTTCACCAACCACAACATTTTTCATCACATCTTTTTAACTGCATTTCTTATTTTTTTGTTAATGTGTCAAACTTTCTACCTATACTTAGATTCTTAATTAAAATCTTATTTAACTTCAATATTATTTTTAAACTGTTGCAAAATATTTATTAGTAACATAATTAATCTTCTTTTTAACATTCAAACCCAAAATCTTAGAAGAATTGAATAAATTAACTTTGGAAATATATTTAGCCACTTTTATGAATTATTAGATTTCATTTAAGAATCTTCTCCTTTTACCTTTTCTTTTTCTTTGGTTGATGAGAGAGAGCATTATGGAGGGTGGCACATGAGTGGTGGTGTCTTTGTGCACATGCCAATGCCATAGTGCGTTACCACTGAACTCAACTCATCATGCCATTGTTAAATATCATGTTCCAATCTTTTTCTTTGTAGATTACTTATGATTGTATCCTTCTTTTACTATGACAAACCACTTTATGTTAGAAGTGACTTTTAAGTTTAACTCAATCTCACAAAACCGGCTTATAAGGTGAAGTTTGCACCTCATTTATATATTATGAAATTACCTTATCTCTAGTCAATGTGAGACTTTTAACACATCTCCTCACGCCGAGTTATATACATCTCGTGTGTGAGACTATAAATTAATGAGTGGTCTGTTACAGGTCTAATAGCGGGTGAAACAAAATGTCCAAGAAATATCGCTAAGATAGGTTTTTTTAAACAATGATTCTGATACTATGTTAGAAGTGGACATTAAACCTACCTCAATCCCACGAATATGAAGTTAAAAGAAACCAAAATTCCTATCTATTCATTTCTTTTATACAAATTCATAGATGAATTTTTGTTACAGTTATTAAATATTTAAATACATTTAACATGAATAGTTAATTATATAATTGAAGTGACATTAAAAAGTGAAGATGGTAAATTATGTAAGACTTTGTGAAAGTGGTAGGGCATGGTGTAGGAGCAGAATGATGTTTTAGGGGACAAACCATAAGACATAGTCGTTAAAGGGTTCCTTGGTATGGTCTTGGTGTCCTAAAAGAACCCGATTCCTTAATCATTTGCATCATTTTTTCCTTTCCTATTAATTCATCATGATTTTGAGCAACTCCCACTAAAAACTACAAAAGTCAATGACCATGGTCAAGTATGAGCAAAATACATTCCAAAGCCACAACATTTTTTTTTTCTGTTATAATTAAGTGATTCTCATAATATGAAAATTGTTATGTAGAAATCATTTGTATTGAGACTTGTATAACTTTTATAATTTTAGATTAAAGAAAAAGAAATTATGGATGGGTCAAAAAATATTTGACAAATATTATATTCATTTATTAAAGTTAGTATGACTTTTAATTGATATTTATTTGAAAGAAATAAAAGGAATAATTGTAAAAGAAAGTAAAAGATTAGATTTTCAAACTGCTAGACTAAACCAATATGTGTATATTAAGTTACTAAGTGAGTTTTTTTTTTTTTTTTTATAATTGTTATACGTTTTCTAAAATTACTATTTTTAGAACTAACATTCATTTAAAGATAATAAATAATATTGTTTTCAGAATTTTCTTTAGTTCTTTTTTTTTAGAATTTAGAGAAAGAAAGTCAAAAACATTTAAAATGTTTTTAAATTGAATATTTGTTTTTGTTTGTAACTCTTTTGACATTTTTTTTTAATTTATTAACTTTGTTTTATTAATTTAAAAAATAAATAGATGTTTAGATTGTTAGAAAATTTTATTCCATATTTAAATTTATCAATTATAATCTTTTTCTAAATATTTGATATTAATAAAAGAGTGAATTACGTCATTTTGATATTAAATATATAATTATAATATATTTTATTTGCTATAGACTTTTATATTTTTTTTATAAAATTTAATTAATTAATATTAAAATACTAAACAATCAAATCCATACGTGTTACTCATTAAAAATGAAAATGAGATAAAAATCCTATATAAATTGAGTATAAGTATGAAAATGAGAATGATTTTTTTCTTCTTGTAAAAATGAGTAAGAAATAATAAAACTTATCCATATCTAGTTTCTATGTTAAGAATAAAATAAAATTCAAGTTGAGAAAAATGTAATACATGTATCACATTATTATTATTATTATATTAAAAAGTTAAATTGTATTTTTTTTAACAGAGAGATCCTTTTGGGCTTTCTATTCGAGTAAGAAAAAAAAATCCAAAAAATATATTGAATGTGTAAACAAATTATCATTCCACCATAATCCAAGTGTAACATTACATTGAAGGAGAAATGCATTTCTCATCTCATACCACTAAAGTTATTTGGATATGATTTGGATATTGACCCATCACAAACCATTGATTGCTGTGATTAAAAAGTATCATGGACCACTCTACTTCCTCTGCACAAATTAAATACATTTGTAACCCCATCATATTTAAATGGATATAAAATATTATTCAATATTACGTTTAAATTGATTTTTATTAAGTAGTATTTTCTTTCATTTTTACACTTTTATGAAGAAAATGTATGTAAATGATTTAAAAATTAAAATTATTGGAGATGCTATATTTATTAGAGATCAATTTATAATATGTGTGAACAACTTGAATTACGACTACCATAAATAAAGTTACCAGAACACTTCAAGCATGGTAAAATTGTACCACTAACTCTGCATAAAGTTTCCTCAGTACAATTATTGGATGCTTTTCAGAAAATATTTTTTCCTAATTAAATATCCTTAATTACTTGACCTCATTTTATTAAAATAGTAAAAAAATATAAGTCTTTGCATATATTAAAGTCTCACTCATTACTTTACTTTTAAAAATAATAAGAATAACTTTAGAATAAAAATATAATTTGCTGATTAGTATTAACTAATTTTCTTAAAAGAATGTGAATTAATTAAAAATAGTCTTATAAACTTCTGGAAATATTTAAAAGGTCAACATTGGATTGTGAATTAAAAATTTGATTACCTTGCATTGATCAACTTGTCAACTCCTGAATCAGGGACACTAGGTTATTGTAAGATGATCCGTTCTCCACAAGCGAGCTTTTACACTTCTCACTCATCTCTTTCACCTTTCTTCTCAGCTCATCACTACCCTCCATCAGCGACCTCACACCTTTCTCCACTGCTTCCGCCCGCACAAGATCCCCACCCACCCTATAATCCACGCTAATCTCCACCGCTAATCCCAGCTCCCTAATCATCTGAAACGCGTTCAGATGCTGCTCCGCGTACACCGGCCACGTGGCAACCAGCACACCGTGCCACAAACTCTCCAGAATCGAATTCCAACCACAATGCGACACGAAGCCCCCAACAGCCTCGTGACCCAGCACCTTCGCTTGTGGGACCCACCCACACACCAAACCTATCTCAGCCGTTCGCTGTAAAAATCCATCTGGTAAAACATCCACCTCGTTCAAGTAATCTCTCGGGTCTTCTAATTGGGCCTTCGGAGGCTCCCGCAAGGCCCACAGGAATCTAACCCCGGCCCGTTCCAGCCCAATCGCGATCTGCTCAACCTGTTCTGCCCTCATGCTTCCCATGCTGCCAAAGCAGAGTAAAACCACAGAAGCAGCAGGCTGGCGGTCGAGCCACTCCGTGATTCGCTTATACTGGACCGGGTTGGGATCCCATCGGGCCGATCCAGCAAGGTCAAGAACAGGCCCAATCGGGTAAACGCGTGGCAAAAGCGAGTCGTCGTGAAGTGACTGAAGCGCGTGGGGCTCAAGCTCTCCAAGCGTGTTCACCACGATACCCTTCGTCTCCCGGTACCTTCGAGCGAGGTAAGAAAACCAGGAGGAGGCGTCGTTCGCATCCAACGCGAAGTTGGGAAAAACGGATTTCGGCAAGGGGTTTTCGAAACTCGGAATGGCAAACTCGGACTCCGAGTCGAGCGAGTCGGGCCGGGGGAGGTGGAGCGTGAAGCCGAGGAAACTCGCGGGCGACGCGAAGTAGAGGTAGCACGGGACGGAGAGCTCGGCGGCGACGTCGATGAGAGAGCTGCAGAACATGTCGAAGAAGACGGCGGCGAGTCGAACGGGCGAGTTGGACTCGGAGGAAAGAAGGCTAAGGAGTGCATTCTTGACGTGGTGTTTGTGGTTTTGTATGTGGAGGCAGAGGAAGGCGATGGAGGATTGGTACTGATCGGGTGGGGGCGGGTCGACGGTGGGGAGATGGAGGATTCGAATATTAGCGAGTGAGGAGGCGCGTGATTGGACGTAGGTGTTGACGAGGGGTCGTTGTGGCATGAAAATGGTAAGAACGGTTGCAGAGAATCGAGGGTCGTGATTGGTTAGAAGGTTAGCGAATTCGACAAGTGGAACGAGGTTACCCAGGGCCGGGGTAGCGATGAAAACAACTTCGAATGTGGTCATGCTTAGAAGATGAAGAAGCAGTGGATGTGGTCACACTACTAGTACTAGTAATTTAAGGTAATTATTTAATAATATTCATAGTGCTGTGTATTATTATTATATTAATAGAATATTTTGAATGGCTTTTGGTTGGGTATTTGAAATATTTGTAATTTGACGCATTGGTCTTTTGAATAAATATTTTTAAATTTAAGGCAATTTAAAAAAAAAAAACACACAATTTTATCTCGTACACAGTTTCGAAACTATGGCACTTGGTTATAAATAAACCAAAAGTTTGGACTGAAGTGAAAGATAAACAATTCTCTTGTTGGAAAGAGAATCAAAGAGTGAAAGCTGCAAGAAAAAAACTAATATGAAGAAAAAGATAAACTAAAAAGAGAAAAAGGAAAAAACAGATAATGCTTCCCTGTTTATATAATAACAAGTCACATCTAGAGACTAAACTCAATAGGAGTGCATAGATCGAAAGTAATAAGCAGAGACGCACTTAAGGATGTCAACGGGGCGGGTATGGTACGGGTAGTAGCTTATTCGCTGGATAAATATTTATTTGTACTTGTATCCATGTCCGTCGGATATCTATTATGCGGGTATCCGTCTATTTTTTTTATATCCGCGAGTATTCACGGGTATCCGTGGGCATTTACAAAAATATTTTAAAAAATAAATATTTAACCCTAATTAGTGCTTAGATCAACAAGTCTCCTTTTTCCGATTGATTCTTGAAAAACAAACAAATAAAAAATCACTACCAATTTATATTGTAGTTTATTTTTGAATAAAATATTAAAGAAATTACTAACTTCATCAATGTCCACCTCTTGCAACATTGT
>Ga0099822_1000141_pt1 | contig 48615 bp, 17 predicted proteins | sample CowpeawhiteBW_FD_76839 | JGI IMG/M metagenome (GOLD analysis project Ga0099822, IMG submission 76839) | Root nodule microbial communities of legume samples collected from California USA - Cow pea white BW | ecosystem: Host-associated > Plants > Roots > Nodule | place: USA: California | collected... | reverse complement strand
TTTTATATATATATATATATATATATATATATATATATATATATATATATATATATATATATATATATATATATATATATATATGATGGTTACACTTTTTCCTTTGTAGAAACTATAGTAGACGTTGTTCATTTTGTCAGTTTATTTTTGCTTATTTTTTAAAATATATTTTCTTAATTAAAAAAAAATTCTTACGTGCTTTGTCTACTTTACTTATGTTTAAAACAATTATTTTTATATTTTTTTAAAATAAAAATAAATCCTAACAATATTAAATAATTGATGTTTTAAAAAGTTATTTATTTAAACAAACTTATTTGAAGTTTAAATAAAGTGATGTTACCATTAACTCTTCTCCTTGTTACTATCACGGTTCCCATATTATATTAATATTAAAAACATTGTAACAGTTCTCTCACATTGTTTATTGTTGTCCTTATATACCTTATACCTTATTGCTTTCGTTAAACCCTTGGTTTTTGTTATGATACTTAAGAATAAGATATTTGGTTTCTGTTTTGTCTGGTTACCCAGGGAGACACTTGGATTTATTGTGCGGGAAATTGTATTTAAGTTTTTATATATATATATATATATATATATATATATATATATATAATTATTTCTGAAAAGAAATTGAAAATGTGAAATAAAAATCAAAGTTATCTTGAGCGGCAACTAAAACCTCGCAACTGAGGGTTTGGTGGCAGCAGTAGCACGGAGCCAAGCTCTCCAATGGCACTATCCACTTCTCTCTTCTCATGCTCTCTTTCTTCTTCTCTTCATTCATCTTCGCTTCTATGTTTTCCGAAAACCCGATCCCCTTCCTTCACGTCTACGCTAGGCAATTCAACCCGTCACGCCAATTTTGTTGTTCGCTCCTCTTATTCCGAAATGGGCTCATCCCCTGACCCAATCGAATTCAGGTTTATTTCTTTTCTTCTTCTCTTTGGTTCCCCAACAAGCTGTTTGTATAAATGTTTCTGTGGAACTACGATGGTAATTGTTGTGGTTGAAAATATAATTTGTTGGTAGGAAGCCCATTCCGTCCAGGGCTCACTTGGAACTCTCGATGAATGAAAATAACAAGGCATCGTATAAATGGCGAAGGGTTTTGCTCAAAGTCAGCGGAGAAGCACTTGCAGGTGACAATTCTCAGAACATTGACCCAAAGGTAGCGTTGCCGCTCTATTTGTCTGTTGAGTTCTTCTTTATATAATAACAACTCCTCACTTGGAGGAACGTGAGCGGGATGTTTTTCTATTATTTTAACGTGCCTTATTGCCTTGATTATTTATAATTAGTTTTGTAATTGTTAATTAAAAGTTTAGATGGAAACTCATGGGTTCGCTTAGTGGTTGGTTAAACACCACGCATTCAGAGGTTGTAGAATGTGTCAATGACTGTCATAGTACCATGAGTGACGGCATTTGTCTATGAACCAATAGATGGGGAACTCATGACAAGATAAAAAAGTAAAACGTTTAGCTAGATATATAGGTGGTAACAGGTCTTGAGTTTGGCTTATATACTTATACACTTAAAAGGGACATTTCAGGGAAATAAGGAAAAAAAAATTACTAGAGACGAGTGACAATGAATACTCCCTGAAAACAAAATGAATTGAAGCATTCTCCTATATCACGGTGTTCTCGCAATGTTTCTGAATTTGTCTTTTATGATTGGATACAGATAACCATGGCCATTGCAAGGGAAGTGGCAGCAGTGACTCGCCTTGGCATTGAGGTAACTATAGTGGATTCTTTTTAGACTAATAATACATTTCTGTTTCTTTTGATGTGGTTTTCAGCTGCGTCCACACAATTTGTTGATCATTTGGCTAATTGATTGTGAGATTTGCAGTAGTTTGGGGGTGATGTGTTTTACAAATTAATCTTTCAAAGTGTTACATGGATCTATTTTGTATGTGGGCAGTTGGGAGAGTCCACTACAAGTTAGAGCATTTGACTTGAACTTAGTCAAAGCCTTTTAACTGGTTTTCAGACTTTGGTGTTATGAGTTGGGTCATTTTTCAGGTTGCACTAGTAGTTGGTGGAGGTAACATCTTCCGTGGATCATCCTGGGCTGGAAGTAGTGGACTAGACCGCTCGTCTGCTGATTATATTGGGTGATTTCCTCAATCTTTCTCAAGTGCCTACTTTGATCATCTGTCAGAACTCTTTTCGCGTGCTTATAAAAGTCTGTTAAGTTTATCTCATAGAGTAAATCAGAGCTCTTCTGTGCTGGTTGTTCATTTACATTTCCAATTTGCTATGATCCACTGTACTTTTGGGTTTCTAAAAATGTATACTACGGTTGAAGTAATACTCCACGTTTCTCAAATTTTGTTGAATTTATCCCCTAGGATGTTGGCCACTGTCATGAATGCTATATTTCTTCAAGCAACAATGGAGAGTATTGGCATTCCTACTCGGGTGCAGACTGCATTTCGTATGTCTGAGGTTGCAGAACCATATATACGCAGAAGGGCTGTGAGGCATTTGGAAAAAGGAAGGGTTGTTATTTTTGCTGCCGGAACTGGAAATCCATTTTTTACCACTGACACTGCTGCAGCACTTCGATGTGCAGAGAGTATGTTATAGCTTTATTGTTGTGACCTTACCTCTTTTTATCCTGAAAGTGGATTTACTTTTTTTTTTTTCGTTTTAAATTTAGTAGGAATAAGGTAAACTATCCCTTGTCTTAGTTTGATTTTCTCTGTTTTTCTTTGGATATAGGATTAGAGAAGGCAAGTATTTATCTAATCCCTTTCCACCACACTTTCCTTATAAGGAAAACTAATATATTCATTTAATTCAATTTGGTTCATAAAAGTGAATTCATTTGGAGAATCTTCTCTTACATGGGCTAATCCTAATTGTCCTTCTTTAACTCATCTTTGGTCGTGCTCATTAGCGTATCTTTGGTGGTTCTCAAAGAGTTGTCATAATTGCTTATCCTTTGTTTTTCTCTTTAGCTTATCATTGGAGGTGCTTTATTCCAAGTTCAAGAAGTACAAAGTGTTCTTGTTTGGGGTTTTTTTATCTTTTAAGCTAGGTCACCAGTGACTTTTCTCTATAATTGCTTATCTCATGAAGTTGAGTGATGGAAGGATTTTCTCACTTTCTAGTATTCTTGATTTTTATATTGTGAGCTAGGTCCACAAGTGGCAAATTATGATTTTGCTTATTTTATGGAGTTTGAGTGACGAAAGATGTTTTGCAATTCCTAACATTTCTTTGAAAATGTTATCTTGTAATCTTTTCTTGGCCAGGGATGTAGATTTTTTATGTCAATTTGTTAATGTTGTGCTAAATTTGTTTTCACTTCAGCATACGAGGTGAAGTGTTGTAGTGGCTAAATGTTATTCTATCGTTTATTCAGTCAATGCAGAGGTTGTACTCAAAGCAACAAACGTTGATGGAGTTTATGACGACGACCCAAAACGTAATCCACAAGCACGTCTTCATGACACACTAACATATCAAGATGTAACTTCAAGAGATCTGTCAGTGATGGACATGACTGCCATAACTTTATGCCAGGAAAATAATATTCCAGGTAATGTCATGCACATAAACCTTTATATGAACTATTTTTTCTAATCAGTATCAGTTTAATTATATCCTTACCCTCTCAAAACTGAAGTGACTCACCACGATAAGCTGTCTCTGCTGTCCTTCCCTTATGGTGCAGTTGTTGTCTTCAATCTAAACAAACCTGGCAACATTGAGAAAGCTATTAAAGGCGAGCGAGTTGGCACTTTGATTGGCGCAAGCCGCAATTCTACCGTATACGAACATGAAAATATATGAAGTCTAATTACCAATTGATTCTTTCTCGTGTTTTTCCTACACAACCTTCCTGGTGAGGATGCCAAAAATGTTAGGTGCATTATTAGGTTTTGATGGATTTTTGAAGGGTGCTGTTGAGTCAAATTTGTAAATATAACAAGTTAAATTATTATTTGACGTTTCTCTCCAGGTTTGGCATTATTTTACCTTGCCATCTTGTGGTTTAAGCGAGATATATTCGATTCCTGAACTTTGCTCTGTTTACATAAATTCGGTGTTTTTTGTCTCCCAGCTCTCCAATTGTCACAAAGTGCATTTCATCATTGGTTCAATACATACGTACACTTTTGCTATCCTCCTTTCTGAAATGTGATTCAGAGGAAGTGGAATTCGGATGGTACTGATTTTTATCACCCTCTTTCCATTTTCGTCTAAAGTACTGAACTATCTGGCTAGGACCCTTTGAACTGAACACCATTGTTGTGGAAACACAATATATATATATATATATATATATATATATATATATATATATATATATAAAAGAAGAAATGAAAATTAATTAGCATATTCGTGTTTGAAATTTTCGTTGCCTTAGGTTACATTGTACATAAAAATATATCATCCAGCTTTATTCTTTTCATTTCTAACTTATCTTTCTCCGATTCTGGGAATTCCATTTTGATGTTTTCTTACCGCTTAGAACTACCCATCTTAATTAACTCTTCTTCCAAAGGGATAACAATGTGATCATGCAGTGCCGGTTTATATTGATTGAAGTACTGCAGAGTGAGAAAGACTTTTATGCGTGTGTTTCACACATGTCATTATTTGTTTCAACTACTAAATTTCAGTGTGTTCTCCGGAGTGTTTACATAGGAAGACCTACTTGAATCGGAAAAGTTGAAATTCATACAAAATATTGGAGATTTTACATTTTTTGGGTGTTGGGGAGGAGCGTAGAAATATAGTTTTCAGCACTTGAAACATTACTACTGACAAATATTGATTTGGAGGGCCTACAATGATACCGCTATAATTATTACACTGACCTCAGTTTTCAGAGCTTAAATTCGGGAGTTATTTTGGATACTTTTTTCGTACCACTATCACCCAAAACATTGTGTTACAACCGAAGTATTAAAACTTATTTATTATATAAATTTACATCTATAAAAATATAATTAAAGTTTAATACATTTTTTTGTAAAATTAAATAATATTTTTTTTTTATTTTTATCATGAAAGTGAAAATGTATCTAAGTTATTTATGTATTTTTTAATAGAATATATTTTATTAATATATTTTCATTTTTATGGTAAATCAATTTAAGAATAAAAAAAATATTTTTTTAGAATCATGTGTCAATAAAATAAATGTAAAGAAGTAAATTAATAATGTCAAATGATTAAAAAATTAGTTTTTGAAACATACGTGTTTGATATTGGTATATAATTGTTGATATTATTTGTAAAACTATATTCTGTTTAGCGCATCTATGTTTGCTTTTCATATATACTTGTATTCATGATATATATAACATAAGAGAGATTAATCCTATACATATTCTCTCTATATTTAACATTTTATTTATGTTTGCTTTACATATATACTTGTATCATAAATATCTTCACCCTATGTATATTTTAGACACAAGGAGATTAACCTTATACACATTTTTTCTAAAAACTATTTACTAATACATTTTTGTAAAAATTAAGATTTTAATTCCTAAAAACTAAATCTGAATTAAAAAGAGAAAATTAGAACACAACTACATCAAAAAAAGAATTGCATTTAACTATGAAAAAACAATACAAGTCAAATTGTGTTAACAGTTGTTCACAGCTAACATGAGTGAGGTTTCTATCTTGGTGCAATGCAATTGTTGTACCAAGTGTAAAAAGTGTTTGCTTGGAATCATAAGTCCATTTTGGATTTTTTATTTTGTATCACAGTCAAAGTTTGATGCATTGGTAGGAAATAGATGAAGAGGAACTTTTTTTTTTTTAATTTACGTGACTTGCTAAATTCTAATTATTAATTCATCTAAAATTTAATTTCAAGGGACGTCAAGTGTGCCAATATACACATATTGACGTAAGCGGGTTTAGCAAGCTTTCAGATTTTGGTTTGGCATAGGTAACTCTAGCAAAATCCACTTTCTCAATTTAAAATCTTACCATAGCAAACTCAAAAATGTTTAACTGCTTGCAATTATGTTGTTGGTTCTTTTCTCTTTTGTAGGTTACCAATTATTGAATGATGTTAAATCAATTGGAGTTTAGCATATATACCAATTGTCCTCACTAGATTCAATGAGATTATTCTAAATTATAACCAAATTAGTAACACAGAGTAACTTCAAGCTTCAATTACACTTTCAGCACTTCCAAGTTCCTCTTGATCCCCATGTCTTTTCTTAACTTATAGTTTTCCTGGTAAACACCACAGAAATGGCAAATCAATTTTATACCAACCAATGAATGGAAGCTTATCAATCCAAGCAGAGAAAAAACGTACAAGCAATTTATATACCTAAAGAGGAAGAGAAAGTAACTGTAAACAAAGGCAGATTTCCCCCACTTGAGATAGGTTTCAGCCTCAGCTCCATCTCCAATCATTTCATGGATGATTCCTACCTGCAAGTGCAAATTTTGTTGGAATAAGATACATTACATGCCAAGTCTGAACATATTTACTTTCATATATGAGGACTATGAGATAGAAATCAAACCTGAAGAGTGCTCTCAAGGTAACACTGCATAACTTTCCATGCACTAGGATAACCATCTTTCAAGTCCCGTGATATAGAATCAAAAGCAAAATTTCCCTAGCAACTGATGAGTTTAGTCCAATCTTCTCAACACTATCTATAGTGCTCTTTGAGGAATCAACTATTACATTGTGCTGCTGAACATTATGAGTAAACTTTCTTTGAAAGAGTTTAGCAAGTAATCTATAAGTAAACTTTCTTTGGAAGAATAATCAGCATAACCACTTCTCAATTGGAACATTCTTCCATTTAAACATTTTAATCACTAGTTGATATGCGTCATTGACTAGTTCCATGAAACCCTGAAGAGTTGCCCATGGAATTAATCAATCATCACTATAAATCTTACACAAAAACTACAGAAACCAAAATGATTAAAGGAAAGAGGACCTTCAATTTAGTAAATCAACTATGTTATAGAATAGAATCATTAAACTTTCAGATAATGCAAAACAATCTTCCTCTTCTAAGTGATTAAGATGAGATGTACTCAACCAAATATCCAAAGCTGCCTTGACATGTTCAAAGATTTGCTGATTAGGGTATAAACCAAAATAAGCTTTTCTCAATAAAAGAATTCTATTAAAGGATAAAGAGAAGAAAATATGATTACAAAGAATTAGAATGATTGGAACTTTCCTTTATAATAATAAGACAATATAAGCAAAAGAGATGAAAAAAAAAAACATTAATGATGCAAAGCTGCCCTATCCCTCAACATAATAAGGGAAAACAAGCTAAGCCTTAAACAATTGAATTTAACATCATAAAATGATCATGGCATGACATCATCAGATACAATTGACCATCATAAAAAAATATGAATAGTTTATTGACAATGAAGATTATAAACATATTTTTGGTACCTTGGAATTAGCTTCAGCTTCCTGTGTACATACACTCAATTGAGAATTAATCACTGCTATAGAAGCATTTTTTAAGATGCTATTAGTTGATTTTCAGAATTTTATCTGCGGAGAATTAGTTATCGAGTTCTTCTTCACCTCTAACTGACTGATAAAGACTTTACAAAGAACTCCAATTATTTGTAACGCAGCACAAAACAGTGGATCACCAAATGACCATAGTTTGAAACTTTGTATTCAAGAGTGCTCTCATTTTTAATTTTTATTCTGTCCCTTCGAAACCACAAACAATATCTACGCACTACAAAACTTTGGCCACAAAAGTCACCCATTAGTTGAATCTTCCACCATTTTCGCTTTCTAAACCTAATCAATAATCACCATACCAAAAAGGAAAAAACTCAAAGCGGTAATAAAAATCAAAGTTAGTCGAAGAGATTGAAGATGTCCGGCGACGGCAGCGGAGAAATCGCGGCGGCGGAAAGCAGCCCCGAAGGACTTGCAACGAAGCTGTGAGTAGACCAAAACGGGCTCAGGTCGTGCCAAAACGACGTCGTCGTCTGCGGCTCGTTGAAAAACCCTGGCGATATCTGAGGCAACGTCGCCGGAGACAATATTCCGGGGAACTGACCCAGTTCCACTCCTTCCAACATCAACGCCACGTCCTCCTCTCCGCCGTGATCCCTCTCCCTCTCGGATGGGCTTGTCTTCTCGATCGACGCTAGCCTCGCTGCGGGCGAAACGTCGCCGGGTCGGAGAGCTGGCTCGTCACCGGAGGATGGTCCGGTGAGGCGCTGGACTACGTTCATGAAGTCGCTGACGGTGACGTGGAGGACTTTGGGAGACACGGTGTAGATTATAACCGGATTCCGGTTCTCCGGTGGCGGCGCCGGTAGGTGCACGGTGGGGGGCAGCGGCGGCTTGCGGTTCTTGTGGATGGTGTGGGAGTCTTTGCTAACTCTGAGCGGCGGTGGACGCGTCCCTTGCAGCTGGAGCTCTTTCTTCCCCGGCGGTGATGACGTTCCCGCGCCACTGCCGGAAGGAAATTCCGGCAGGTTCATGGTGGAGGTTGTTGATTGAAAGAAAAAATAAAACGGTTGTTCCTATAAAGAGGGTTGTTGTTGTTGAAGTCGGTGTTTTCTGTTGGACCTCAAATTACAAAGTTTGTAATAATTGTTAATTTATTAGGAAAGAGAGGAAGGACCAAACAAAAAAGAGAGACTTTGGAGTTTGGACCGAATAAATCATTTTAATTTTCTTTTTGGTTCAAGGAAATTTAATGAGCATTTATTGACCAATAAATGTTGATAGGTCAAAACACGTGTTCTTCTTGTGTTGACAATGAGATATTTCCTTAATAATTAAATTAAATTAAATTAAATTATTATTATTAACTTGAGCCTTATGGCTTGTGTATGACACGAATATAAGTAATACTAACTCTCTCCACAACACTTCTTGCTAAGTAACATTATCGTATCAACCAAACATTATTCTAGCCTAGTACAAGATAAGACTTTGATTTTGTTCTTGACGTGTGTTTATGATTAAAAATCCAATTTTTATGTCTAATATTTTGCTTGGGCACTATTTGGATCTCTACGGAATGTGATTTTGTCCTGTGTGGCCTCAATTGGGATTTTGGATGGAGCAATTCCTAGAAAAAGAGAACGACTCTTTTCTTTTCTTCCTGACTTTTCAAAGCTAGCTTCGTAAACTAACTACAAGCTGTGTGTGTCTACATCACATTTCAAACTTTCAATACCTTTTGATGAGTATTTTCCTACTTTTTCAATCTTTTATTTTCTTTAAATAAGTTTTCAAGCAAAGACCTCCTACTATTCTAAATTTGAAAGTAATTAGGGGTATGTCGTGCCCAATGGTGAGAGTATATTGAAAAGAAAAAAAATCATGTGTTAAAAAGAAAAAAAAAAGAATGTAAATTGTGAAAAAGAAACATCGTCGATAAAGTTTTTATTTAACCAAAAATAACTTGAAATTGTGTCTTTAGAATTCAGTTGAATTCAAGTGAGAGTGACAGAGTAGAGAAATTCACTGAGAAATATCACAACGGGTGAAATACGAGAAAAATTGGGCTGGATGAGATACAAAATAGGTCCAAATTAGTTTTAGTCAGGCCCAGGCCCAGATGAAAAGAGGGATTGCGCAGATGAAATACAAAAGTTGAACGGCCCATACGAGTAGTAAGCTATAGTAGGAGCTAAGAAAAAAACAAAATGTGATTAAGAACTCAGAAAAGGAAAATTATATACGATGGAAGCTCAATTTTGAGAAGTCCATTTGTGTTAAAAGGGGAATAAGAGTGGGACACCTTCCTTAAATTTAAAATATTTGACTAAATTTTACGTTGAGTTGGTGCTGAAACCAAATGAAACTAATAATAATTTAAATTGCGTCCTCCATTTATTTGTCTCTTCTTGTACTTGTTCGTATTTGATTATTTGCTCCACACTAACATCCACACCGTTGCTACCATTTTGTGTGATTATGTTATTACCCATGTTGGTGTTACTAACATTCTTATTCAAGTGTGTCCCAATTTGCATTCCTTTTAATTAAAAATAATATTGTATATATGATAATATTGTTTTTATCATTTGAATTTGTTATGTGTTATTTGGATTGTTTATTGTTTAAATATGTTGTTTGTATAATTTTTCTGTATTTGGCTTCTTATATGCAAAAATTTAGTTTGTTTGATGTGGAGATTAAGATGTTGTTGCCTTGAACGGCACACTCATTTTAATTTTGTTTATGTCCAAGTTACTTAATTAGGAGGAAAAAACTAAAATGAAACAAATATTAAAAATAATTCAAAAAGATAATAAACAGAGAACTAAAGTCTATAAATAATAATAATAAACTATGATTACTGGAGCATCGTATATAAGTGTCAATAATTTATAATGACTAGAAAACTGTAATCTGTAATCATAATTTCAAAGGTTTATTTTATATTATGGTATAATAGACTACAATTTTATAACTCATAAAACCAAATTCTATAATCTTTGTTGTACCGATGTGTCATTCTTATATATTGCATAAATAAACTTTTATTTAATAAAATCTTAATTATCTAACATTAGTTAAAAATTTAAAAAACGAATAAGGTGTTAAACTAAATTTTGCTAATTTATATAGTACAAAAGCTTGATTTAAACAATCAAAACTAAAGAAACTAAATCCATTATTTAAAAGAAATGTCATCCAAATTACAGAACTACTATCTCTACCGCACCATTCTCCACATCTGAGATTCATCCAACAGGACAAGGATTAGAAGGACAAATATTAATTAGGCAAATCCTGATTACTTAAATGAATTTACCACTTATTATTATTATTTTGGTACGATTATATATTAATTATATTATCTTGATTGAAATGGTTGAAGTCGTCCTAAAGCATATAGAACCAATGAAATTGGTTGAAGTGGCGTGGACCAGGTTTCCTTCTAACAAAATATTTAATAGTCCAACTCTAATATTCAAACTATTACTAATAAAAAATAGTTTAACAGATTTTTCCCCTTAATTAAACTAATTATCTCCACTGGAATTAATCCACAGTAAACTGAGTTTGGGATAGCGAATGTGCGTGATTAAGAAGAAAAAAACATGACGCGCGCATTAATGAGTTGAGTTAACCGGGAGAGACAGTTCTAGAATACATTGAAAACACATAGTTGTGTCATTTTCATGGTTATTAAAACAAAGAATTAAGATAAGGATATTCGGACATATCAACTTTTTATTTTATTTTATTTTAAATTTTTTGGTTCCTTTCGTTTGATTCATTTAATACATATATATTTAGCTTATCACTGGGCCTCATCTATAATCTGTCACCACACAGGTGCTATTTCCACCGCCATTCCTTGTTATATATAAAATCCAAACCTCACGCTGATTTCCACTGCACTCTATTCTTCTCTTTTGACTCGGAGAAAACGGAGATGGGGAGTTTAGAGGAAGACGAGTTGGTACAGATGGTGCAAGATTTTATAGAATCCGAATCAACATCCCCCACAACTTCCACTTCCTCAAATTGCCACACCTTAAGCCACAGAACCCAATTTTTTATTCTGCAGGTACTGTTGTTGTTTTTTTGTTCCATCTTTGTCTTGGTTTAAGGTTGTCTCTCATGCTGTAAATGGTTTCAGGATATTCTAAGGAGTGAGGGTGATGCAGCAGCTGAGACTAAGGTGTTGAAGTGTGTAGTGAAGCATATGAGAGGTAGAAAGGGTGCAGAGAAAACAACCAATCTCAGTAGATGGCTTGCTATGAGGATGAAAATGGACGGTCTCAATGCTTCTATATGCCACACGTCTTGGGCCACCTCTTTGGGTTGTCCTGCAGGTGGGTCTCTCTTTTTTTTTTCTGCCTTTTTCTCCACCTCCAGTTAATTAAATCTCTGTTAAATTTCAAAATGAAATATCCAAATTTGGTTTCATTTGCTACATATTTGGTTCACCGTTAGATGTCAAAATTTGTGCCAGACATGATGTCCCCTTTTGGTAGTTCTTATGTTAAAATCTGAAAACTGTCCTTGGATGTCAAAATTAATGTGGATGAAGCGAAATTTATGGACTTTTGTGCAAACGTTAACAGGTGAATACGAGTATATTGAGGTGGTGGTGGAGGATGAGGATTATGGTAAAGCTTTGAGGGTGATAGTGGATATAGATTTCAGGTCCCAATTTGAAGTTGCGAGGCCTACAGAACACTACAAAGAATTGACAGAGTCGGTTCCTGAGATTTTTGTCGGGAGTGAGAAGAAGGTGTGCAACATAATTTCCTTGCTGTGTTCTGCTGCGAAACAGTGTCTAAGAGAGAAGGGTCTTCACGTGCCTCCGTGGAGAACCGCTTCATACATGCAAGCCAAGTGGCTGTGTGTGAGTCGTAGAGAGGGTAAGTATGAAGGATCAAAGGGTGATGTGATTGGTGATGAAGATAGTGATATTATTGGTAACTGGGTACCTCCATTGCTGAAGCCGAAGAAAAGGGATTTGGGTGGTGGATCCAGTTTGTCGAATCAATTATCTAACATGAGTAGTGTAAATTATTGTTGCTAGCTAAGGGTAGAGGAGAGAGTGTTTATGATCAGAAGTACCCAGTTTTGGACTTGTATCTGGTGTTAACTGAGTGATGAAGATGAGGAGTATTTTTGTATTGTAGCTACACCAGTGCCATAAAATAAGCACTTAGCATGGAAAAGAAACAGACAAGCACTGCTTACGTTCATTTTTGGAGTTTTGTTCTTTACTTTGTGAGCCCTGTAATCCACTGGAGGAGGATCATGTTGTTCAATAAAGGAATATCCTTATCTGTTTCATTTTTTTTCTGCTTCAGACCGTATCGGGGAAAAAAAAAAATATCGTAATATATATGTTATGTGAACCATGTGCCGTGATAATCACATTTTTTCGATTTTCTGATTTAAGAATGTGAGGATTTTTAGGAGGGAAGACCTCGGTTACCAATGAGATTACCAATGAGCTTGAATACCTTGGAAATGGGTTATTTGATACAATTGATCATCATATTTAATAATTAATAATTTATATAAAGATAAAATAGTCTTAATAAAAAATAATTTTTATATAATTTTTATATTTAAAAAAAAACTAAATAATAGTGAAGAATTTTATTAAATGGTAATAGAAAAAAAAGTAATGTTAAAATACCAGTGTTGAAATAACTTTACGATACGTATATTAATTATTTTATTTATTTTTATCTAATATAGAATTTCGGACTTACCTTGAATTTCTAAAAAAAATATGGTTGAAGTTGTTTCTAAGGCGATATAAGTGTGATTTCCATTTGAACTTGGAAAGAGAGACAAAAGTTATATATTCTGATGTTTTAAATGTAAAACGTGGAATGTGTATAAGATGGGTAGGAAAGAAAAGAAAATTATTTCTATCTTTCTACCCATGGTTTTACACCACACTTTATCTTTTAGAAAAAGTTTGTTTGACTTTAAAATTATTTAAACCTCATGTAAAGATAAAATAATTATAAAAAAATAACTTTTTGTATTTATAGAGAAATTTTTTTAGAAAAAAAATTCTTTGTACAACTTAACAGTCATTTGAAACTCATAAAAGTATTCTTTGTACCATATAACAATAATTTGAAACTCATAATTATTTTGAAGCTCATGTAAGGATGTTATTAGAAAAAAAAAATATATTTATAAAGTGAAAAAAGAAAATGAAAAGTAATGAATAAAATAGTTAATAGAAAAATAAAAATTTAGAGTGAAAAGTAATAAAGAATAGAATGAAATAAGTATAAAATAATTTTGGTAAGTATTCCTTTTTAACTTTGTAACTTTTAATATGTTTTCTATTTCTGGTCTTCCATGAAACGCTTACTTTCAATTACATCCTTATATACAAGTAATTTAATTAGCATATGCATATTCGTATTTAGTCAAATTACTTTACGAGATGACTAAACTGAAAATTTGTGCACTTGGAACTAAAAATATTGCATTGACATTTTAAATTTCTCTTTGTAACTAGATTCAGTAAGATGAACTTGGTGACGAAATTTGAACAATTTGCATAACAATTTTTGGTTTAATTCTTAATCAATATTTGTTTCACGCATGGATTGTTGGAGAGTTTATTTGAGTTGATAAATTTTATTTGTATTAATGAAAATGTTAAGAAATGAGAGGTACAAAATTTATGTATATCCATAATAAACATGTCTATAGTCACTGTACATTATTGACAATCGATTATGTGATTGTTGTATATATTTAAGTAGACTCATGTATCCTTTTGACATACAAATTTCACAATTTTTTAGTAAGGTAATATTTTTTTTTCACGTATTAAAATAATTAACTTATGATGAAAATAAATAAAGGTTACTCAACAATAAATTCAATTTTCTCTTTTTCTTTTTCCTTTCAAATTAAATACATTCTTATTCAAACTTTTCATTCTTTTCTTTTTTTTCTCTTTCTACTCATTTTCATCTAATAATTCCACTTTTCACTCTAATTTTCATATTTTTATTAATTTCCTCCCCTTTTTTTAGATCACGTATTCAAACAAAGTGTTCTGGGAATATCGTGTACATAAAATAAATCATAACTGGCAGTTATAATTAGAAAAGTAGTGATGTTTCCTATTATCCAAATTTGGAGTATACGACTGGAGAAAAGAAAGAAAGAAAAAGTTATAAATAGTGAGTGGTGAGATTTAAAAAAGGTAGATAAAAAAAAAAAAGTGGAATGGAAAAAAAAAAATGAAAGAAAGTTTTTTGGGGACAAAACAGGTAAAAAGTCTTCTTTATTTTATGGAAATGAGTTTTTGTTGTTGTTATAATTAATGTATTAAAATTATAGTTCAATTAAATTTAGCCTTTCACGTAATCTTTGACTAAAACACACACACACACACACACATATATATATATATATATATATATATATATATATATATATATATATATATATATATATATATATATATATATATCTTAAAAAATTAAAACTGAGAAAAATATTTTAGAATTATGATCCGATATGTTATGTGAATTATCAATGTTAATCTTATAATCATAAAAAACGTTTATTTATGACAAAGCTAAAGATTTACAAACACACAAAACCTACAGAAAAAAAAAAAACTAAATTTCTAACTAATTCTATGATAGGTTACAAGGAAACAAAATGAAAGTGAAAAAAAGAGAAAAATAAATAAAGTAAAAGTTGTACATATTTGTTTGAAACAGCATAACACCTAAACGAAAATTTGTCTTTTTAAATAATGATGAATAAATAAAATCAATTATGTAATATAAAGTCGTCATTTATTATGGATGGATGAGAGAGTTTGAAAAATATCAATTTCATGTTTTTTTCTTTTACATTTTTAAGTGAAAAAGAAAAACAAGTGGATATTTTAAAGTTAAATATTTAACAGTCAATTTTTTCCTGCTGTATGTTGTTTGTTTCCAAATTAGTTACTCTTAATTTACACTTTCCCTTTAATATCACCCTTATTTTCAAAATGAGTACGTAGGTAGGTAGGGTACTAATTTTGATGTAACGTGTCAATTGATTTTCGTTTTTAAAAATATTTTAATTATGTCTTAATTTTTTTAAAAGTGTTTCGATTAAATTACTTTTAAAAATTACTAATAATATTAAAAGCATGTCACCTATAAATACGTGATATTTTATATTTTTTAATTTATATTTAAAATAAAAGTAAATTGTTACATGTTAGATTTTTTGAATGACATGTAGTACTATTAATAATATTAGTATCAATATCAAGTGTTATTATCTTAATTTTAATTTAATTTTAATATGTTTATGTTTTAATATAGTTTTTATATACATATTTTTATTTAATTAAGGCTTAATATTTTATTTTAAAATAAAATGATATTATTTTTCTCTTAAATTTTGACATCATATTTATTATTTATATAAATATTATATTGATATTTTTTTATTAAGAAAAAAATAACCGGTAAGAAAATCTTCGTTCCATGTAAAATTCTCACACACACTATTAAGTACTTATGTGATTGACTAATGTCGGTGATATTTTTCTATTTATAGAACTTGGCCATGAATTATATTCTCTCACATGTTGGGAGTAATGATATATATACTTTTTTTTTTGTTATAACAAAGTAACTATGTTATGGAGTAGTATATAATTTTTTTCTATATATATATGTATTTATTTGAAGTATCTAACTTGAAAGTTGGCTCCAATAGACGCGTAGATTAAGTGGGAGCACTAGGTCAAGATAGCCCATAATCAATTGTTGGATTATAATAAGTCCAATCCAAAATAATATTTATGAAGAAAAATCTATGTAGCACTATTTCATAAATTTAAAGGATTGTGTATAGTTTAAATGAAATCAATATTAACTATATATATCATTCCTCTTTAAATCCATAACAAGCTTGAGAGAGTATGAGTACAGAAATCCGAGTGGTAGCAATTACGAATACAAACAGACAGCAAATTATTTGTGACATTAGCCTCCACTTTCTGATCCTAGGAATTACGTGTGTTAATGTAAGAAAACAACCTAGCACCAAAACGTGGAATCTAGCCATCCATTAATTTAGTTTGTTTTTATTGCTCAGAATCTGCACAGATTGCTGTCTTTCACTGCTTCTGCTGTGAGGCTCAGCATTTTGTTTCTATATATGTATGTATATTCAATGTATTTTTGAGATTTTATGATCCACAAAATGGAAGAGATAGAGAGAGAGAAAGGAATAGTATGGTATTGAGAAACATTTAAAACGTATAAATACTGTCGAAAAGAGTGACTAGACGGAATGAGATAGAGATGAGAGGGTAGGTTTTGGAAGGGAGCATGAGATGAAAAACATTGAATAAGGTGTAACCATTTAAGTGAAACCAGTGGCAATGGGAAAAACATGTGGCAGCAAAACCATGGGAAACTAGGTCACGCGTACGACAAACAAACATGTCTTTTTCCCCTTTCATTTATAATCCAATCGTCTTTCTTTGCTTCCTACTATGCACTTCTTTCACTTTCATCCTTTCATTTCTTCACACGTATTCCACTGCTATATCTCACATAATTCATCTGCCTTTCTCCATTTTAATTTCCTACGTCAATTATTGACTCTTAAATATATACTTTCTTTACCATCTAATCATTTTTGTTTTTACATTTATATCATCACCTTTTTTCAATCATTTCTTTCGCTTATGTTATTTTAATAATCCCCGCTAAAAAAATCAATTCAATTACACCAATTTATTATATTTTCTGTTTTTATGACCAGTATGTGTACTTAAGTGTAATCGATACCAAATCGGTCAACTTACTAACATTTCATAAAATATATCAAATTGAGAAAAGAAGTTAAAATGGATCAATCAAGATAATTAGAACATGTGAGTCAGATTCATCCAGATAAAGGTTATAAACAACAATAACACGTACCAAATAATTTAATTAATCATTATAATATTTATTATCATTTGACGTATTTACATTATTTGAGTGACTGAAGTAAAAAAGGCAACGATTTACAGAATATAACTGATTCCACAATATATATATATATATATATATATATATATATATATTTATTTATTTATTTATTTGCAATTAAGAATGTAGGAACACGTTTTTTTTTTCTATTTTGTGACTAATACTTCAAAGACACTCGGCAGTTATGAGGAACTTCTACAATATTTTGTCAAGATCTAATAACAACATGACTGCCTGCATTCATGAATGACCAAATGGTTATTTATTATGGTGTAATACACGGTGAATAATGAATAATTTTGGAATTTGAATTCTGTGTTGGGTATTTTTGTGTTATTTCTTTACTGTATTTTCATAATACATTTATCATTACTAATTTTGACATTTTAAAATATATTAAAAAAATATTTAAAATATTAATACAATGTATTTTTAATGTTCAAAACAGAATAACAAGAAAAACTAGTAGAAAATCTGGACTCATAATTTTGTTATATCAATTGGTATAATTTCATGATTGTTCTTTGTTAATAAAAAAACGTACACAACTGCAAGGAGATATTTGGCAGAAGAAAGGTATTTTTATGTCTTATGATTGTTAGAAATAATTTAAATATGTTTAATTGAATACCAATATTTTAAAAAATATTTATACATGAAAAATGATTTCATTTTTAAGTTTAGTTTTAACAGAGTTTTTTTATATATAAAATTAGTTCTTACATTAAATAATTTAGTAAGAGTAATATAATAAAAAAATTACATACTGTAAAATTATTTATTCTTTTTCTATTGAAAATTAGCATGATATGTCGTACTAATATTTTTTATGATAAAAATAACTAAAATATGTTTCTAAAAGCACAATTATTTTAGGAATAAGATAAAAAGTAAACATTTGTAACTTAAAATTTCTTTTCTGATAAACTATTTTTTTACCAAACATGTAAATGCTTTTATATTATACGTGGCTTGGCTTCAACTACTCCTTGCAGAAAGCACGTAGACGTATACACGTTAGTGTTTCTTTTTCCCTAACCACAACGGGAAAGTATTAAAAAAATAATAATAAAACTAGTAATAGTTTCTTGGTGATAGAAACTAGTAATGTTTAAGTTATGTAGAGATAATAACGATTGAGAGGTAAGTATGGATGGTGTTTGGATAAGATCAATGATCCATTTATCGAATAATCATTTGACTCGTTTTCGATAGAGAAAACGCAACCTAAAGCAATAAAAATGATTAATTATATTTCGCATGTTTTAAAAAATATTGTCATTGACTGAATAATGCATATAATAAAATTGTAGCCAAATAAGATTCTAGAAACAAAAAAAATATATAATAGGGAAGAAGATAGAAGGTGTGGGAGAGAAAAACACCGAGAGATTCTAGATATGTAGATTATAGGTTCCTTATGTACCCCTTTTCTAAATCAAATTATCTTCTTTCTTGTAATTTTGTTCGGAATAGTTTAAGTGTGAGTTAAAATTATATTGAATAAAATAGATAAAGTTATATAAAAATAAAAATCCATAATACTATTATTTTAAGGTTTTTGTATAAAAGTGATGTCAAAGATCTTATATATATAAGATTAATGTTATATAATGACTATGACCACAAACCATAAATGTGAAAAGAATATATATAATCTAAAAGTAGTATTAGAGTCAATAGTTCAGAGTGACTGATCATATAACCATAACCATAACTAAAAAAATCACCTAAGTGACTCACCGCATAACTCATTCGCTTCGATAATGGCAAAAGGTGCATGTAAAAGCTTCGATTTTTCGCTTTCGCTTCGCCCCAACCTATTACTCTCTGCACCCATAATGGTGTTGGACATAATCATAAGAACGCCAAACCATGAATCAATATGTGCTTCAGAAACAAATGAAACAAAACTGAACCCACGTTTGGTGGCCAAGCGATGAAACAAGCATGTTCCTCTCCTTCGACTCACACGTAACAATTTATTCTGACTTTACAAATTACAATATACATTCTACACAATCAAATTCATCTTTCTTGCTTTCTCTAATTAAAATTCTCAATTTTCACTCTTTTTTTTCTCTTGTAGCTGAAATATAGTTCATGCATTATAACTTATAAACATAAAAATGTTTATTTAATATAAATATTTTCTTTCTTCATAAATATCCTTCTTTTAAGACAATATTGTTCTTCAAAGTCAATTACACCTCTCCCCCAATGGACATTCAAACTAAGATGTTGTGCAAGATCTTTGATCTTTACTTTTTTTTTTATGTATTTTTATCAGTAAAGATAATTAGAAATTATATAAAATATATCTAAGAGTATGATCCCATTTACAAAAAAAATGAAAAGGATAAAAAAAAGAACTAGCAAGAGAGAAGAAATAAAGAAAAAACTCGATTATTATAATTACATGCATGGATGTGCATGTCTTAGACGTAATCTTGCGTCTTCGTTTATATTCTTTCCCTCATGGATGAACACTATTTTATATAAGTATTAAAAATAACAAATGAATATTGTAAATAGATACTTGTGGTATGGGGTACACGTATTTTTTATACTCGTATGTTAACGAGATAACTACGAGTATCATAGCATTCGTTTTTGTGCTTGTACCTACCATATTATAACTTAAATAAAAAAACATGATTAAAATATTAACATATTGATTTTGAATGAATTATTTTTTATTAATTGGTTTTAAAAAAATCATTCATTTCTTTGTAAACTACCATTTAACACTATATAAATAGATTATTTAGACTTTTTAAAATTTATGAATGTTATGCATTGTATTTTATTTAATATTATAAATAAATATATTGTTAAATATTTTATTTTATTTTTTAAAAATATTCACATATAAAATATTTTATTTTATTTTTATATATACGCAAATACTCGTATAATAGCAAAAATATAAAAAAAAATGAAAAAATTACTATCTATAACCTATTCGCAGTGTTCACATTCCTAATTTCATATGCCATGTGTCATGTTATGCAACAATAACATGTCCGAGTTTGCGGCAAACGTCAACTTTTTGTAATTAATTGTTTTAAGCAAGTTAATTTAAAATGAAGTCTTAGAATTATTGATGAATTGTGTTTATGGAAAAAGCATCGATATTACCATTGCCCTCGGGTTTTTAAAAGATTAGTTTTCGACTGTTTGAATCTTTTTGTGATGAGGCCTTAGCATAACAGATTCTTACAATACTGCATTGCCCTTGGGACTTTATACACACATACATGGTAATTTCTTTGTACTGATTTTTATCTTTCAGGCTACGTGTATGCCTCAAGAGCAAAGATCCAAGGTAGAAAATAAAAGTTTATGATTCCTTTTATTAACCTTCTTACTGTATTTTTCACATTTTTTTTGATGTTTGATAGTGACTAGACCTGAGATTTAGTTAGTGAAATAGTATAAAAGGACATCTGAACAAATATCATCATTTTCAAGGAAGGTTTAATTTTTTTATAAGATAATAATACTGAAAACACAACAAAAGAGTAAAATTGATAAATCAAATTTGGACCTATCTTTGGAAGATAATTTAGGTGTTCGATGCTGTCTGCCACTAATTCCTTCAAATCCTAGTGTACTTAGTTCAACATAAAGTGAAAATTGTAATGAAGAAAGACTTAACCTAAACCTACGGTGGATAAGAAACGACTCCTATGTAGTAAAACTTCTAGATTAGGTGCCAAATATATATCAGAACATATCATAAAGTAGCATTTCATTCCTTGTTTCACATGAAACATACTTGCATGGATCCAAATAAACACTTGTATCATCAAGGTTAACTTAATTTCTACTACACAATAAGTTTTATTCTTAACACTTTAAATAAATGACTAAGAAAACACAAGTCTGCTGATCATAGTTAGCACCTAAAATACATTATAAGTCCAGGTTGAAAATTTCTGTGATGTTTAGTGATCAGCTTAAAAGATCTTAAAATTAAGCCTCATACTTTGCTTCTAATGATTGTTAATTGACTTCCTAAACGACTAAAAGTGCAGATTTTGAAGTGTACTGCATAATGTGTAACACATCATGTCCTCCTTGTAGTAACTTCTACAGTGACCTGTGAAGTGTTTAATCAAAAGGGCTAAAAATAGAAGAAAAACTAGGAATTAGAAAAATATGTTGAAGATAAAGCAAGGTTGGTGACTCTATTCAAAAGTAAAATGAAACCGAAAGAAATGAGAAAAATTTTCAAAGAAGTTACTCTGTCAGAATGTCTACATTGACTCAAACTTGCCAACTATGTCATAATGTCTCCATTCCATCTCTTTATCTTTGTTCTCCACAAGCTTCTAAATTTGCCTATTTTTTATAGATATCTCAATCTCCATCTCTATCTCTCTCATTTCTCTGCATAGCGAATTCTGTGAGGATTGTGGTTTTGAAGTTGAAGAGTTCACGAAAATTTACTCGTTCAGATGTTGCATGCCTCTGTAGCTGAAAAGTGAAAAGATAGAACAAAAGTGTCTTCTGGTTACACTTTCTGCCTTACGTTCTCAACTTTATCATTGTTATTATTAAGCTCTTAATTAATAGCGTGTTGCCTCCATTAATTTGAAAAGTTCCAAGCCAAATTCACTGTTTTGTCCACTTTTCATTTTCATAAGGTCTTATATCTATTTCGTGCTTCATATACTGAATGCAGACACTGACACCAACTTCAACCATTTGTTGTAATAAACTGCACAACTCTCTCACTTTTACTGATTCCTAGGTTAAATATAGTGTATAAAAAAGACAAGTCTAATGTTTGCAGGGATTACGTCAAATTGAACCATTGGATTAGGCCATATTTGACATTAACTTTTCGGCAATTCTTCTTACACCTCCAAATATTTTCTCATGTATCCTTATAAAAAAAAATCACTTTGCTCTTTTCGGATTTAATAATTTGAAAGTATAAAATGAATTTAGTATTATATAAAATAAAAATAAAAAGTAATTCTAAATTGTTTAAACTGAAAATTAAAAAAAAAAAAAAACTTGTACAATCAAAAAATTGTTTTTTTTTTGTTATTTTTAGTTTTTAAATTATATAATTTGATTTTTTTTAGATTACACAATCTAAAAAGGATAAAATGAAAATTTTTATTATATGAGATGCAAAAAGAAAATATGGAGGTGCAGAAAGAAGCTCTGAATTTTTTTTCCTCAAAAGGTCAAGTTGGATAACAGGCCGAGAGTTATGATAATTAACCCTAATCTTTTCTTTCTAAAATTTACTTAAAAATTGTTTTCAAACATAAAGAATGTTTATTTTGAATATTGATTAGTTTTAATTTTTTATATGAGATAATCTTATAAATCATTTAAAATTAACAAATTTATACTCCCATTAGAAAAGAAAGAAAATAGAAACGCACCATCCTATTTTTATTAGACCATCCTAATTTTGGAAATTACATTTTATTTTATTTTTTTACATTTTGAAAATTTAGTTTAAAAAAATTCTAATTAATACTAAGGCTGACAAAAACAAGTCGAGTTAAACCGACCAAATGTTTAAATAGACTATTAATTTTTTGCTCGTCTGATTTGTATGACTTGTTTTATTTTATATGCATTGTATAAGAAAGGAAAAAGAATATTTGGGCTTGTATTTTACTGACCCAGCCTGGCCCAAAAAGATCAGGCCTAATTGTCCTGGTTATTTTCAGGTCACAGATTAATGAGCCCAATCTAGCAAGACCATTTTATTTTATACAGCTCTAGAGAATACATATTCAAAACAAAAAAAAGAGAGGGTTTGAAGAGAAAAAGAAAGGGGGTGTGAAAGGAATGGGCCTACATATTCAAAAAAATTTCAAATATATTTTCTTCCATCTTGGTTATATCTATTATTTTGACGTTGAACAACTACGTGGTACAGTGTAGATTTATACAAACGAAGATTAACAAAAGACAATGCTAAAAATGTCGAGAAAGAGAAGCCTATCCAGTTATCCATCAGAGACAGAAACTCAAGATGCAACTTTTCTTTCTTGAAAACTTCTCTCCTATTCATAACCATCTGCATTACTTGTGTAATGCTTCTTTATTCCACAAAACTTTACAACGGAAACCATTTATGGGGTGGATCAGATCCTCGATATACATCGGATGTAGACATTAACTGGGATGATATGTTACAAATTACAGAGAAACTGACAGGGAAAAAAGAATTTCAAGGAGTTGGGCTTCTAAACTTCAATAAGACTGAATTAGAGCATTGGAAACAGCTTATTCCTAATGTTACACATGTTGTCCTGAACTTAGAGTATGCTGCAGAAAACGTGACATGGGAATCCCTATACCCAGAATGGATTGATGAAGAAGAAGGGACCCAAGTTCCGATTTGTCCTTCCCTTCCAAGTCTTAGATCTCCTGGAATAAGGCTCAATCTCATAGCTCTGAAGCTTCCTTGTGTCAATGGAGGGAATTGGTCTAGAGATGTTGCTCGCTTGCACTTGCAACTAGCAGCAGCTAGGCTTGCAACCTCTTTCAAAAGCAATTATCCCGTTTATGTGCTTTTTGTTTCCAAATTCTTCCCAATACCAAATTTGTTTACCTGCAAAGAACTTGCCAGACATGAAGGGAATCTATGGTTGTACAGACCAAACCTGACTGTTTTGAGACAAAGACTCCTCCTCCCAGTAGGATCATGTGAACTTTCACTTCCTTTGAGGGACAAAGGTTAGTTCTGTTTTTCTAACACATGAGCAATAGAACATCATCATGTTGTGTTGTGTCTTCTTTATATTTCTTTTATCGAGTATGTGATTTGGATTCAATTGAATTAACTGCAAGCAGAGGTGATTTACGCGGGAAATGCTCGAACAGAAGCGTATGTAACTATTCTCCATTCAGCTCACGTTTATGTGTGTGGAGCTATTGCTGCTGCACAAAGCATTCGCATGTCTGGATCAACTCGGGACCTGGTTATACTTGTTGATGAGACATTGGGTGAGTACCACAGAAGTGGTTTAGAAGCAGCAGGGTGGAAGATTAGGAGAATACAAAGGATCAGAAACCCAAAGGCTGAAAAAGATGCTTACAACGAATGGAACTACAGCAAGTTTCGTTTGTGGCAGCTTACAGATTACGACAAGATAATATTCATCGATGCAGATTTGGTCATTCTAAGAAACATAGATTTCCTATTTGGAATGCCAGAAATCACTGCAACAGGAAATGATGGCACAGTTTTTAACTCGGGTGTGATGGTGGTTGAGCCATCAAATTGCACATTCAAGCTTCTGATGGATCATATTGATGAGTTTGAGTCCTACAACGGAGGGGACCAGGGATACTTAAATGAAATATTTACATGGTGGCACAGGATACCGAAGCACATGAACTTTTTGAAGCATTTTTGGGTTGGAGATGAGGAAGAGAAGAAGCAAATGAAGACTTTGTTGTTTGGTGCTGAGCCTCCAGTTTTATATGTGCTTCACTATCTAGGAATGAAGCCGTGGTTGTGCTTTCGGGACTACGATTGTAACTGGAATGCTGATATCTTTCACGAGTTTGCGAGTGATGTTGCTCATGAAAGGTGGTGGAAGGTGCATGATGAAATGCCTAAGCTTTTGCAGCAGTTTTGCATGTTGAAGTCAAAGCAGAAGGCCCAGTTGGAATGGGATCGTAGGCAAGCTCAAATTGCAAACTTCTCAGATGGGCATTGGCGAATCAGGGTTAAAGATAAGAGGTTGAAGAAATGCATAGATAAGTTGTGTTCATGGAAAAACATGTTGAAGCATTGGGGTGAAACCAATTGGACCGGTGATGATTCTTGTTATACTCCAACGCCACCTGCCATTGCCACAACATCACTTTCTGATCTGTGACATGAATTTAACTTTCTTGCGAGTGTGAATAAATTTCTTGGTGCAGAAAAATGGCATCAAGGGAGAAAATTTCCTGCTTAGATTTGAATCAACATGGTCTATTCTACTCTATTTTTGGTGTGTGCTGAGTCTGCTCGTCAGTGTGATCAGGTATTATAACAGAGTATTAAGACATTCACACTTGTATTCTTTTATACTCCCACTCCACAGTCAAATAAATTCTTATTTTATCAGTGAAACAGGTGTAAAATATTAATTTATTTGAAATAAAAGTAGAAAAAAATAAAAAAAATAAATATATAGATATAGATACAGATATTAATATTACAAATGTTAATATCCTTTTGATGCGATGAAGAACTTTCATGAATTTTGCAAAAAAATTAAACTGAAATAAATTACATTAATTATAAATTATCTTATATAGCAATAGTAGTGAATAATTATTAAAGAAAAATTGTGTATTTTTGGATGTTTAGAAAATAAAAAAGAAAGCAGAATATTTTGATGGTAGACCTCCACGACAAAATGAGAAAATAAAAAAAATAATAGAAATAATAGTGATGGGAGAAAAAAAAGGAGGCATTTCTTAATATGTAATATTTAAGCTATCAATGTTTGATCCATTAAGAAAACAATAAATAATCTTTAACTAATAAATCAATTATAACCAGACCAATTTAAAGAAAGCGGTAATAGATCATTTAAAACTTTCAAAATGAAAACAATAACTTATGAAAAAACAAATAAAAATGTAATAAAATATTTCATTTGAAATAATAGTATTATATATTTATAGTAAAGTTATAAAAGAGTTAAATATATTATGAAAAAAATATTTAAAGTACATTTTTGTTGTCAAATTATAAATAAATCTTAAATCAAAATAATTTTTTTAATTATATGAAAACGTTTAAAAAATTTATGAGAGTCAAACCGATGCACTTAGAGTTAGTAAAATAGACTCGATTTAAATAATGTTTGACCAAATTGAAAATAATAACCTAAATTAAAGAAGATCAATTTTTTCTAATTCCTTTAACCTACAATCCAATCAATTTAGTTGAATCAATTCAAATTTTTGAGTTATCTTTATAATAAAGTTATAAAAGAGTTAAATATATTATGAAAACAATATTTAAAGTACATTTTTGTTGTCAAATTATAAATAAATGTTACATCAAAATAAAATTTTTAATTCTATAAAAAAGTTTAAAAAATTTATGAGAGTCACACTCATGTACTTAGAGTTAGTAGAATAGACTCGATTTAAATAATGTTTGACCAAATTAAAAATAATAACCTGAGTTAAAGGAGATCAATTTTTTTCTAATTCGTTTAACCTACAATCCAATCAATTTAGTTGAATCAATTCAAATTTTTGAGTTATCTTTTAGTAAAGCTATAAAAGAGTTAAATATATTATGAAAAAAATATATATACATTTTTGTTGTCAAATTATAAGTAAATGTTACATCAAAATGATTTATTTAATTAATTAAAAACGTTATGACAGTCAAACTTATAGTTACTAAAATAGACCCGATTTAATTTTTGTCTAATTCGTTTAACCTATAATCCAATCAATTTAGTTGAATCAATTCAAACTTTTGATTGGACCTAAAAATAATATATTTTATTAAAATGTATACATGTGTTATATATTGTTTATACATTGATTAGTTACATCTTAAAAAAATTAAAAGTAATTTTTGTATGATTAAATTTGCGAAAATTATTTTATTTATATTTTTTAAAATCAAATAAAAAGTAACTCTTTAACACGATACTTAATTAGTTTAGACCAAAATTTTTAACTCATTAAGAATCCCTAACTTGACCTCATCAACATCAAGTTTCCACTTAAAAACGAACCATCCATCTCCACTGAATCAAGTAGATTTTTTCCTTGAAAAAAATCATCATAAAGATCTACAAGTTTGTGTATCACAAATTTATAGATTCAAAAAGGAAAGAAAGTCACAAAAAAACACAAATAGTTCAGCCTCACATAACTTTATTTTATGATACTTTTTACCCGTAGATATCAAATCGCTTCAACTTAGTGTTTTAAAAAGTCAAAAAATTATTAACAACTTTCTTAATGACGGTAGTACTATATTTGGATAAGAAAGAAAATTCTAGGAGATAAAATATAACTCATTAATAAGTAAAACAATTATTTGAATTAATGGCAATAAGATAGGATGAAATTAATTTTTATCCACTTTTTTAGTTGGATTGAAAGATAAAAGAAAATAAATCTATCTTTATAATGAAATAATAATAATAATATAACTCATTTATAAGAAAAATATCAAAACGTGCAGAAAGGAGTCAAAGATATAGACATTAAGATTTTTTGTATCCATCAATGGAAAATCTTCACTCTATGAAGAAGGAATTGAAATCCACTCATAATTATAATCCTTTCATCTTATATATTTATTCCAAAAAAACATAAAAAAAAGAAGTATTTCTTTCTTCTTCATTCACCTCTTTCCTCTTTGTTTCCCTCAAATGTGAGAGAAAATTCATGATACCAAGTCTCAAATAAATAATATTCTCATTTATTTCTCATTTGAATTTTGGTTTTACAAATGTTGGATATGAAACTTCCTTATGAAAAAGACTCCGTTATGAATATAGTTAGACTTTAACGGCGTGTGATATGATAAATTCAAATATTAACTAAGATAATTTTTTATTATTCTGATAAAATACTAAGAAAACTATTTCCACTTATATATAATAATATTTCTAATCGATTTAAAATTTCCTTCAATAAGTTTTGATCATTATAGGTTGACTAAATTCAATTGAAAGGGAAGATATAAGAAGTTGGATTGTGCTTCAGGTTTAAATTCAACACACAATGGTTGGGGACAGATGAATAATGGTTGAACCAATACACATATTATTCAACCATATTGTATTAGCAGAACCACTCTCTGACAAACTAGTTCAATGGGTTGTTAATTAGTACGACCCCTGTATTGATTATGAGCCACAATGTTCCAACAAACCTAGTCATTATTATATTCATATGTCGGAATAACAGCATTTGTATAGCAAGTGGATATACTCTAAATGCCTCATTATTCATCCTACAGCAGGTAGTGCAGGTAGTGGACAAACCACCCATTTCAAAGAGTAGCTAATGCATTATTACAGTGCCTAACCAACTCCCAAAATAGCATTATTAGTGCAGCAATGCACTAATGCTATTTTTTAATACATTGGCTAAGGTAATGAGACAAATTTGTGAAAATATATAATTTTGTCCATGCTCAAAAACTTCCAAGAATTATACCTTTTGGAAAAGAAATGTGTGGATGAATAATGGTGAACAAACTCTCACGTGACCTTTCCGCAACATGTGACTACTGCCAACACTTTCCCTTCACTCATATTTTATTTTTCTTTGAACACTGAATCCATCCATTAATTTTATTAAATGTGTAGCATACAATATTTTGTGGTAGAAGTAACTGCCCGTAGTTGCGTGGATGGTTAAAGGTTAAATGATGCGAAAATGACCAAACAATGATGTTTGTTTATCAAATTCCCGAGTGCTCCTACCACTGTCTCACCTCAAATTCCTTTGTCATTCACGTGCAACTCTATGTGAACATGGATCGATACTTTATTAATGGGAATGGGACGCATAAGCAACTAAATCACCCTTTTGCCAAACCTCACAGTATCTGCCACATCTACTACACTCATTTACTTATTTGCTTTAATTATATACACAATATGTTTCTGTTTATTTCTTGCCATTTGTATTATGGAAGATGGTTTACAAGTTTCGTCCATGTAGCAATTATAGAAATTGAAAAATCAATGCTTTTGTTACAAGATCGTGGTGCCCATACCGGTGGTGTTCACCCCCCACGTCGCTTTTTCTTCAGACGGAAAGTACAAATCTACTTCAACAGGTGACAGGTCGTGCTATGTAAACACCACTTGTGTGTTTCTTATTCATCGTTTAAATAAATTATTATTTTTACAATAATGTCCGGAATATCTTTCGCATACATTTTTCTTATGTAGTATAGCAAAACATGTAAACTTGGAACAGAGTATCGTGTTTGGAAGTCCCGTGTGTAACGATTCAGGCAAAAGCAAATTCTCATTTTCTAAAGCATGAGATCGATGAAGCAAGTTTTTGAAGAATATATATCATTTAGTTGGAGCTTGTTTTCCATGATTTTAACTGATAACCAAACACGTTAAATCATTCGTATAGGGGTGAACCCAGTAAAGAGAGTGAGATTACATCTGTTGCCACCTGTAGTTTTCCAGTACCACTCAAATTGATTTAAAATTTCTTCCTAACTGGAAAGCTATTATTGATATTGTATTGATTGATAATTGGTGATGTACAAAAGTCCTGCATTTGCTGTGATGTCCATTAACTACGAGGATGATGATGGAATCCAATCATTTCCTTGAATGAAGTTCTGTACCGAGTAGGCCACGACGTGGTCTTCAGGGATCTTACTACTCCAGGATACCCTCTGAGACAAATCAGAACCAGGACCCTTGTTCCCGAACTCCCCATAGTAAAGTGTCTTGAGGGCAAAGTCACCGGTCCATGGCATCCAACCCTGGGGTGTCACAATCACCTCCAACTCTGAATTAACGAAAACCGTTCTCGAATACTCCTTCCAAGGCCTACCCAAGTAGTTCTTGTGCACCTTTGGGTTGCGGTGATACAAAGCCATGTACTCCTCAGTGCCATTGATGACACAGTTCTGGAAAACAAAGCCTGTGGGTTGTGCTGGGTCCGTTCTGCCATGTGCAGTGAGAGCATTGTTCTCGCCCTTCTCTGGACGCACTTGCCTGGGACGAACCAGGACGAGACAGTCTTGGAAAACTGCGGCAGCGTTTCCAAAGATGAAATCCACGTTGCCCTCAATGCGGCATGATTTGTAGAATTGGCGCAGGGAGTGAGCATAGAGAGTGTCTTGGTTGCCCAAGAATTCGCAATTCTCAATCACAGAAAGATCACTGTCTGATCTGAATGCCACTGCCTGGTGTGCGTCAGGACCAGCTGTGTTCTCGATCGTCAGATCCTTTGCCATGAATCCATCCCCAAGAACCGCTGCCATCATAGTTAATATCAAATTAATTAATTAATCACATCTTTCACATAACTAAATTTTTCTTCCTTTCCAATTTCATTTTTTAAAAAGATGAAATAAATAACAAGTATAAACATAATTACAGAATTTTTTTAAAAGGTATTAATGTAATTTAAACTAAAAGATTAAGTTAAATAATCCTTTTACTTCTGAAAGTATAAATAGTGTCAATTTAACTCTGAAAGAATAAAAATATTGTTATCCGATATTTTAATTTCAATATGTAAAAAGTGAGCTAAGTTTATGAAACTATTTTATTAAGTTATAATATTTATACATTTTAATTTTTTAAGTACCAAATTAACGTTAAGCAGTAAAGTTAACTTTTGAGAAGAAATGTGATTTATCGTTAGTTGGAAGAGCTACTGAGGGAAGAAAATGACCAATTTACCCATAAATATATGATTGAAACGTACCGACGGTGGCAGAGTTGTAAGTTGTCATGGTTGGTTGCCCCACGTTAGCGTCACCGGTTATAACCGTTTTTCCAATGCCGTCACCCAAGAACACCACATTCCTCTTCGCCAACGGAACCCTAACGGTCTCCTTGTAAACTCCTTCTTTTATGAGTATGACAAACCGCTTCTTCCCGTCGCCGTTATCTGGCGCAGCGTTAACGGCCTCTTGTATGGTCTTATAACAGCCGTCAGCTCCGTCTTTACAGACAGTAACGTCGGGTTTCAAATTGGGCGGAACACCTCCCACGGTTCCGGAGTCGCCGGAGGCGAAGCTGCCCCAGAAGCCGTTGCGCTCGGTGGCGGGAGGCTTCCACGAAGCGGCGTCGTTTCCGAAGGCGTCCAGGGAGAAGGCCATGCTGAGGGCGTTGCTGGAGAGAGATTCGAGGGAGTCGATGAACGCCATCGCTTTGCCGACGGCCGCGGACACGTTCGCATATTTGAGGCTGTTCCAGCAGTCGTACTGGTAAGCGAGCGCCGCGCCCAGCCACGCGCGCGCGTCCTTGGTTTTGCCGAGTGGCAGCGCGTCGCTGGCGAGGGAAGTGCGGTGCTTCGAGTTGTCCAACACTTCAACGCAGGTGGAGGCGGCCACGGTGAGGTTGCGGCTGCCGGAAGCGCCGTCGAGGAGGGAATTCACCATGGACTGAGCGGTGGCGAGGTTTTCAGAGTAGATGGCGATGGCGGACTGGATTAGCTGGAGAGAGGTCGGGTTGGGCGGGAGTTTGGGGTATTGGGAGAGAGAGGTTTCGCATTGCTGCGGGAAGCGCGTGGCGGCGCAGGCTTGTTGGATCTCCGGCGTGACAGATTTGACGGCGGTGACAGGCGGGGTTTTACGGTGCGCGGCGGAGAGGGTTAGGAGGAGGAAGAGAGAAAAGAGGAAGAGATAATCCATTGTGGAATGTTGGGAGAATGAATGATTGTTGAACTTATTTATAGGTGTATGTGGTAATTCATATTTGATAATTTAGATTTTGTTTTTGTTTTAGAAAGATGGCAGTGGTATGAATCTGATGGCCCTGTTTTTTGTCTCGTGACTCTGAAGTTGGAAGCGGTTCACGGGTTTGTTTGTTGGACCGAGGGATGAAGAAATGGCCACTTTTGGAATTATTAATTTGATTATTAGGCTGCATTTATTTGTGTTTAATAGTGTTATTAATGCAGACATTATTATTATCCGAATTTATGGTAAGTTGTGATGAGAAAAGAGGATGACTGAAAAGTGAAGAGTGAAAGGGAAGACTTGAGTACGGACTACGGAGTGAGAGGGGGAGAGGTATTATTACGTTCCCAAGTATTGAAAATTTGACTGTTTAAAATATTTATAATCATTTAAATAAATTGTTAAATTTAATTGATATTAAATTCTGTTGAAAATATTAAATTATTTCATAATGAGAGATAAAAATTTAAGTATCGATTTAAATTAATAATTTCAGTGTATTTAAAATTTAATGTGCTTATTAGGTTTTTATATAATATATCCATATTTATGGAATAAAATTTATTGGAATATCTTAATAATTATATTTAATTATAACTTTATAAATCAATTAAATATTATAATAATTGTAATAAGTTTATTGAATTAATTATATAATATATAAAATGATATATTAAATTAAGTTGTGTAGTTAACAAAATAATGTTATACTTATTTTTTAATTTTTAAGTAATAAATAATATATTTAAAAAATTATTTTTTATAATAAGGAAAGTTTAGACTTATTACGTTACTTATGATATGATTCTTGTGGTTATGATACTCAATGTCAATGTCCTTGACATAAAGTATGTGTTGGAGATTTTATATCTATTATAAATAAGATTAATTTATAACATGGTATCATAGTCATCAAAATCTATACTTCTTAAGATTTGAGTCTATTTTATTACTTATTGTCAGATTTTTTTAATTTTCATGTTCAATGTCCTCGACATTAAATTTTGTTAGAGATAGCACATCGACAAAATTACACATAATTTTTTAATTAATTTACTTATTGTTTTATTTTACTATATTCATTTTTTACTCTTTCACATGTAATTTTGTGTTTTTCAATAAAAGAAAAAGAAAGTCAAACACAAACTTATTGTTCTATACTCATTTCTCATATGTTCAATTTTATTTATGAAGAAAAAAAAAACTTTTTCATACCTCACTTATACTAAAATATTATATTTCTATTTTTTTATCTCATAAATTTTTTGTACAATTAAATATATAAAATTTAAATGTATTATTTTAGATACGCCATTGCAAATGATGCAACGATGACAAAAAGGAGATATTATGATTAGATGGTGTAGAAATGAAGGGTGTGATTTATATGTATGGATTAATGTTCTTAAGGGTTGGTACATATGCTTTCATGGACCAAGACCATTTCATGAACCATCTTGAATCTATATTGTGTCAATAGATGACTCACATGCGCAACCATGACCTATGAGTATTTTAAATCATTCCACATAGTGATGCATTAACACTTTTATTTCATTAAAAAAAACACAACATGATAACTTTAGACAACTAACCTAAACCATGGGAACCTGAAGTTATAACCATAGCCCAAAACCAGAACCCTAGTGTTGATTATAATTGAATTATAACGCATAACTTCTTCTTTGTCTACTTTCTTTTGAGGAATAGATAGAATTTATCGGTGTGTTTAATAAACACGATGCACGAGAGAAAATTTCAGTTAACAAGACCAATGGAGGCTAGAGTGGCAAATGAATATGACTTTTATTTAACATAATGGAAGGGCATGGTGACTTACATAAACAAACTTGAGTTGTATAATGCACGTATTAAAAAAGGTTTTGAATGTGTTTGTTGCATTCAGAGATGAGTTCTTAAATATATTTGTTGACATTTATATTTGTATGAAGTAGAAAAAAAAATATAAAAAACATGAAGATGAGACAGTGTCAACAAAGAGGTTGTTTTAATTTGGAATTCTTGTTGTGAGTATATGTTTGCCAAATATTTGATTTATGGTGGGAAACATTTAGTATTGTGTTTTGGTGTGCATGATAAAAGTTGTATTAATTAATTAATTAATGAAGATGTTACTCTAAATTGTGTTTCAAAAAGTAGTTTACAAAAGTTTAATATTAAAAAAAAAAAAACTCTTTCTCAAAAAGGGTAGTTTTGAAAATAAAATAAAGTACTAAAAGTGGGATGAATTTAGTTAAAGAGACAATAATATTAGCAATTATCTTAAACTTGATAATTTAATATAATATATATTTTTTTAAGTTACATATATATTTACCCTATCTTGTAACCCTAAGTCATTAGCAAATATATTTTCTTCCGCCGAAGTCGAGAACTCAAAGTCTTGAATTCTTTAAGACTTAAAGTCGCCATTGTTATTTGTCATTTGTGCTCACCGTGTTCTTCAAACCACCAATTATCCCTAAAATTGGTATGACGATGAAAAACCTTCTTTCTAGGTCTAATTTCCTTTTGATTTTAGAATTTTATTTTCCATTTCAGTCTTTTTTTTCCCCTTTTATTTCTTTAATTTTCCATTTCGGTAAATTAAGAACTAATTTTCCAATTTTATTTCTTTTTCCCAATTTTCTAGCCTTCACTTAATAAATTGCTGAGATCTACTATTTTGAGTCCTTCGAGTCGATTCTTCTTTCAGGTACTTATATCTTTTTGTCTTTTTAATTTTTAATTTTATTTATTTGTCTATTAATTGATACATTTCAAAATTAAAATTATGACAGTGTGTTTTTTGAGTGAACAAGGATTATTATGTTTAATTCTTACCATTTTAAAAGTTAATTACGTAATTGGGAGCAGTATCGTCATTTTAGGGCTATGTGCTTTATTTTTTTGCTGCTGAAGTCATACTATTTTAATTGCTAGCATTTATTATTAAAAATGATAGATTTAAGGGATTACAGATTTATAAATTATAATACAAAATGTTATATTCCAAAACACATATTCTCAATAATTCAAGTTATTATACAATCCAAATTAGTTTTATTTATTTATTTAGTAAAAATTATAAACTCATCCAACTTAATGTAATTAACTACATTTCATTTGGTCTAATGGTAAATTAGACTAAATCCCACCAAACTTGTTCCATGAAATTTAACTTAAAAAATTAGCTTATAAAAGAGTGATCATCAAGTTGTTCAATTTCGTATTTTTTTTTTCTTCAAGAATATCAAGTGACACTTATAACCATTCTTTTCAAACTTTGGTCATAAAAAAATGGAAAAAGACAGATTATGAAACATCCTAAGACTAACTTTCTATTCTCTCTCTTTCTTACTCCTCTCTCCACGTCTTGTTCGACAATGCATTACTTAACATAATTTTGAACCAGTTTCAATGTTAGGAACCTCTTTAACAAAACAAAATAGGTGACAAGGGATTATTCTGTCTCACTCCTCTTTTATAAGAAAAAAAAAATCCAACAACATTCTCATTTAAACAGAAAAATTTAGCATGTTCAAGTACCATTTTCACTCGATTATAGAAATTTTGGTGGATTTTATAGTACTTCAAAATTTAAAGAACATAACTCAATCAAAAATATCAAAATCCTTTGTTTTATCATTAAGGTAATAACAAAATAGTTAAAAAAAGATAAAAGAAAATATTTTAGAATAATCACTTTTATGAAAATGTAACTCTTCTGTTTTAAAACATTTTAGTAGGAATATTTAATTACAACATATTTTTAAAACAAATAAAAGTTTGTTTTATTAAAAAAATATTTTAAATTATTTTATTTTTATCTTTTCTTCTTTTATCATTACCTTGATATTCTTCATTTTTTTGTCCTTTTTTACTAAATTTTCTTGCCATCCTGCCTCTTGATATAAGAACCAATAGATTTTAATTGTAATTAAAAGTCATCTAAATGTCTCTCACCATGTCATAACTTCAAAAAAAAATTCATTGCATCCATATTGAAAATACCATATATTTTTAATATAAGGTAGAATCATCATGTTTGAAAATAAGTATTGATTGATTCATTTCATTTAAACTAATTGCAAAGTTATTATCACACATATCAACCCTCCACGATTCAAAACATGCAACCATTACTTTTAAAAGTAGTTAATATATCTTCATTGGCCGAGCAACATTAAGAAAATTTTGATCTAATTCTAAAATAAACAAAAACATCATGAATAAATATATGCCTTTTGCTAGTGTGAACAAAAATTGTACCTTTCCTCTCAACATGAACACTTTCTCCATTAAGATTGACATTGATTTGCCCAACCAAGAGATGAAGATAATTGAAGGTGTCATATGGCTTATGTGACCACTATCAACATAATATACATTTTTTGAATTGAAGTTGCATGCTTGAGTAGCCATAAACAATTGTTCTTCAATTTGGAATTTGAAATTGACTTGATGTACACTTATATATTTGTTTCAAACTTATAATCAATAAAAAAATGTTCTAAATATCATTATCAAAGAAAGATAACTTAAACCATAACAACATAAAACAAAACTACAACATCAAAAAAAAAAAATGAACTAAAAGAGATCAAGTTTCTGTATACACCCGAAGGCTATTACTTCCTGCACCTCTACAATTACTAATTGCACCTATATAATAATAGAAAAAGACTCAAACATCCTTCACCACTCCATCAAACGATCGCTAATTACAGATAAAGAAGAAGAGTGGGACAATGTTGTGGCGACGAATAGAAAAAATGCAAAAAAAAAGAAATCATTCTGAAAAATTCTGTCCAAAACTTGTTTCATGTATTTTGGAAAGCTATTTCCAAAACACATTTCATGCAGAGGTTTTCAGAAAATTCAAAATCATTCCAAAAAAATTATATATGTTCCGAAAAGTTTACTTTTAGAATCTCATTCTGAAAAACATATTCTAGAACACATTTCATATGTTTTAGAAATTTTATTCTAAAATCCACATTCCTGAAATCTTGTTCCAAAAAATTCTATTTCAAAAATTTTATTTGGAAAATCTTATTCCGAAAATTCCGAAATATCATTTGGAAGCGACTTTTATAAAGAAAAAAAAAATAGCCATTTTGAAATTTGAGATGCTAAAAAATATTATAGGGGTGCAGGAAGTAAAAGCCTAAGGCTAAATACATGGGAATCCCATCGTCATTCCCCTACATTTTTTTGATCAGCACCATCATACCCATACATGTTAATAAAAGATAATCCAGTATATTTAGAGTACAAATGTATCAAAAGAGTCAAAGTAAATTCATAACTCAACATTATCACTGATACAATCAAACTAACTAAAGTAAGTAAACATAATTAGTAGGAAGAATAATTTCATAACCCATTAATTTAACATGAACAAAGACACCCAAGATTCAGAACATCCTTCAGACTTGACAAAAAGTTCAACAATAAACAAAATATACTTCTGAATGATAATCTTTACATAATCTCCTCATGATCAACCCAATTCCTTGATAGGCCAAACCTCTGAATATGAAACAAGAGATAGAGTTTATTTTTTTTCATCTATATTTTCCATCTTGTCTACTTTTATATAATATAAAACTTTGAACTTATATTCAATATAACAAAATTCACTACTAAAAATTCTTATATTATATAATTTTTTTTTTACAAATTTGTTAAAAAAATTTGTAAGAAAAAACTTTTTTTTGTTATTTTGTTAAGAATTTTAATTGGCAAGTAATTTCTTCATCGATAATTATTTTCTAAAAAGTTATAAAATTTACAAGTATTTTTTACAAAATTTGTTGCGAAAAATGTTTTATACAAAATATTTTGTAAAAAAACTAGCAACAATTTCCTATAATTTTTTTTTATAACAAAACTGATAAATATATTTTACAAAAAAAATTTAAAACAAAATTAATAAAAAATATGAGATTTTTTTTAGTAACGATCGAATGACACTATCCAAAGCAAAAATAACTTTTGCTGCACAATATATTTTAGGCAATGTAAGAATCCTAACCAATACTTAAATATGTGACTCTTTGTTTGAAAGGACCGAATTCAGGAGTTGATAGAAAAAGTCGAAGAATGTGAGGTATAAGACTCCAAGAAACAGCGTAGAGAATTCAAAACAGCTTTTAAAATCATCCATTGATGCGAAGGAGAATTCAAAACAACTCGGACCAAGAACACTAAAGACCAATCAAGAATAAGGTTCCAAATCTCTACAACTCTTTATCAGCAGATTTTAAGGGGAGAACCTTCTTTAGACAAAATTATTATCCTTCAAGTCTTGCAAGATACTCCTCCTCAGGGATTTTGGTAGCAACATCACTCTTCATGCACGTGCCAGGGAATTCTGAGGTATTCACCAAGTGAGAATTACTGATTCCTCAACAGAAGAAACATATTAATTTCTCCAAAACCCGAGCATTGTGATCTTCAGCATCATTATTAACTTCCTGGCTGCGAAGAAACTTCCAAGAAGGAATCAAAGACTCCACTTTGATGATTATTACACACCAAAAATCCAAGATTCAAAAGAAACTTCTCTTTTCATCTTGGTGAACAACTATATTAACATGTATTTCTTTATTTGTGCTTGAATCTGAATGATCTTTGGATATTCTTAGAATTAAGAAATGTATGCATGTAAATGCTATTCAACCTATCGGGCACCTTATGTCGATTTCTATAAACTTTAAGCATAAAGATAGTTTTAAGCTAATAGTAATGTTAATGCATTACAGTACAGTAAGATATTCTGCCTTCCACATACCTCTTGCTCTATGGTTTCGCCATCATCTTTAATCTTGATATTGCTTCTGTTGTTTCCTGCATTCTTCATACCAAACTGTTACATTTAGGTTTGTCTGTCATGCTATTTAATGTTTGCTGTACAAGTTCGAAGTATACCTTCTACCCACAAGTGCACTCAATGTAACAGTCTATGTATATTTCCTATTCTTCCGGAAGAAAACAACATTGAAGAAATTCAATTCAATAAAGTTAGCAGTGTCAATCCACTGTATGAATGATGTAACCTTCAGTGATAAAGATAAATTTCTTTAAGTTCATCTCTCAGTTCTTGCAGATGATACAAAAGTTATAGCAGACCATATGTTTTAGAAGCAAAAGAAATGAAAGATACCATCTTTTTCCCTTCTTGTTTTGGCCAATACGAGGGAGGCCTAATCCTCCTTCCTGTATTATGTTCTTATTCTCTTTGACTAAATTCTTTTCGTTTTAGAATGGTCAGTTATATTTGTATCATGTATGGTTAATTTGAAGTGTGAATTTTGATAAGGTTGAATCCTGGAAACTTTTGATGGAACTGTTTGCATTCATGATTATTCGGTATTAAAAATGTACACACTCTCATTCATTTGATATTTATGCTGTTCCTATTTCTAGCATGCCATGTTCCTTTAGTGAAGGATATTAGAAGAATGAGGATAGATTTCATGTTCCTGTTTTATTCTATGTTACTTTTGTCGATGATGTTGTTGTTTTATCTGAATCAGAGCATTCTGCATCCGTCAAAGTGAAGCTTTAAGGCTTTGAAGATTAAGATGAGCGAAAGCGGCAGAAACACCTCTTCAAAGTTGGATTCAGGAGATGCACCTCAATTTGCATCTTATGGTATGGCAGCAAAATCTTTTTTAAGTTCTGAACATAGTTAAAATATGCAACCTAATTATTTGTCTGTCACTGTCCGCAAATTGTTCAACTCTTTAAATGGCTTAACCGACTTTAAGTACTTCTATGAAAACTTTTTGTCTCTGAAATTTTGTCATGTCATTTTGATCTCTACAATACAAGATATGGAAGATTATTAAATTATTTTTCAAAAAAGGCTAAAATCTAACGAAAAATAACAGTTCTTTTTTTTTCATAAATTTGATAATAGGCATCTATATCATTCCAGTGTTTTACTTATGAACACACCATAATTGTAGTCTGGTCATCTACAGGTACTACTAGTAGCAACAATTCAAAGTCTTCCCATTTGGAAAGAGACGATAAGTTAGATCCAAGAATGGGATTTTCAAAGGAGGAATCTTTTTCAGGAGGCAGGGGTTCAAATAAGGATGATATTGTGAGCAAAGATTACAGAGTTTCAGATGCGCAAAACACTGATGGAAGTAACAAAATGGAATTGTCTCCTGTAAAGGAAGATTTAGAAAATAAGGACAATGAATCCCCAGAAACTGGTTGCAGTAGGTTAGTCAGGTTTGTTTCACCACTTAACATCTGCATTAATCCTATATTCTGAAAATTAATGTAAACTTGATAAGTGATGTGGTTTATGAGAACAAATTCTACAAAGAAACCACAACAAGCATATATTATCTAATAATGCTAATACTCATGAGAATGCTTTGTCACCTCTGGGAACTGAGTAGTATATTTAAACACGTTTGAAGCATATTTTAATTATATGGTTCCATTGAGAATGGTTAATTAGTGTGGAAAGAAACTTCGTGAATTGGATGCTGACCAAACAGGTAAGCAATACCTATACTAATTATGTGATGTTGGAATGGCTTTGTATCTTTTCTATTTATGCAACACTCAAAAAAATATGTTAAAAACGTAGATTATGCAGAAAAGTTTTGAAGCCGAAGTTCTTAGGTCCTTTAGATAAACTCGTCAAAAACAACTTCCAAAATTTTCTTACCAAGATGAATCAATGTCATGTTCCATCCCGTGGTTTCAGATTGTGTCTCTGGGTCTATCCTCAACTCTGTAAATTTCCAGGTGTTTTTAATACTTTTAGACTGCTTTATATTTTATATCATTGACAACAAGGTAGATATAAAATTAAAACTACTCCCTTCTGAAGAAAATTTTCATCTTTGACATGGCATGCATACATTCTGCATAAAACTGGTTTTCTTACTTGTCTGACTTTCTTTGGAGCAGAAGTAGGAGCCGAAGCAGGAGCAGGAGCCCTCGTCGTAGGTCTAGGTGGGATTCAATAACCAATGATAGATATGAAATGAGGGCAGCATGTAGAAATTTTGCTGATGGGAAATGCAGAAGAGGAAGTCAATGTCTCTTCCGTCACAGTGACAATCAAAAATCTGAAGACAGCAGGGTAAGTTCACGCAGGCAAGATGGAAGGTGTAGAATGGGAGCATCATGCAATGAAAATTCTAGCAAGTTCAATGAAGCTTCTATGGATGAATCAAGCAGGGAAATGGAAATTGATAGAAGGTGCACAGGGAGCTCTTTGAAGCAAAGTCATGGTAGAAACCGGACAAGTGAAATTCCTTGCAAATTTTATGCATTTGGGAATTGTCGATATGGTAAACATTGTAGATTTTTACATGATAGTAAAGCATTATGGAGCCCAAGTAGAGACTTCAAGGATGATTTGTTAAGGAGCAGTGGTGGAGATCAGGCTTTGGATGGTCCAAAATCGAGTGATGAAGTTAGTCTCCATGGAAAAATAATTGATGATACACGGGGTTTAGATGGTAGTGCCGCTGGTGCAGAGAACAAAACAGGAATCATGGTTGACCCAGAACCTGGATTTAATACTTTGCCCGTTGGTGATGAACGGGACCATAGCTTAGACAAGAACACAGTGCATGGTGAATCATCATTTTCAAGTGATGTGAAGGAGACCAAAAATGATAGTTCCAACGTTCCCACCATTTTGCCTGGTAATGAAAAAATGTCTCATAATTGGAATTGTGGTGTGAGATCTCCCATCCCTATTAAAGAAGAGCAAGAGCAGAGTAAGCAACAAGTTGCTCCAGGTAATCACGTGCTTGATGTTTCACTAGTTATGCCTCCTTGTCTATAGAAAAAAACTATCTAATTTCTTGTTGATTCATACTACATAATCCTATTTTTTTGTACCAGAACAAGTAATTCATCAGAATGTAAATGCTTCGCATTCTTCAAGCTGTGAGGAAGTTGGACAAAGTCAAGTAGTAGCACCTTCCACTGTTCCTCCAAGTGTGAGAACTATTGAAAGTGTGCAGAAGCAGGAAGTGTTTGCTGAGAAAAAACAGACAACTGAGGCAAATGTGATGGATGCAAACATATCACAAGTTGGTTCAAGTAATGCTCGAATTCAGAACATGACAACAGAAGAGCAACTAGCTCAACTTACTAGTCTTCCAGCTCCTTTGTTGTTACAGATCCTTGGAGCCCTTCTTTCTGCTGCTTCTGTTTCTTTACATGCAAAGGCCACTCCCTTGCAAAGCAACACTGAAGGGTCTGGTAACCCTGTTTCCATAACACCCACCAAGCCAGGTCCTGCTGTTGGACTCCCAAAGCTGCGAGATCCAAGACGTAAATTTAGAGAATCAATGATTGCTAATGAAAAAGAGGTGGTCCCCACCATTTCTCCAAGTCAAAATATCCCAAAACATACAGCAGAAATCCCATCATTGTTATCTGATTCAGGACAACATCTTGAGGAGTCTAAAAAGCCTGCATTTTCAGAAGAAAAACTTGTCAAGAGTGAACATTCAATTGAGTTGCCGAAAGGTGAAAATGTTGAGGATAGTAACGAGAAAAACAAAACGGTAGCTGAAGGAAAGCCAAGTTCTACTACATGTGAAGCTGAGGAGGCCAAGACAGTGAAGGATGAGAAAGGAATTCTTGCATTTAAATTTGCATTGGTTGAGTTCGTTAAGGAGCTTCTGAATCCAGCATGGAATTGTGGAAAAATCAAAAAAGAAGATTATAAAGCAATTGTGAAGAAAGTTGCTGACAAAGTTATTGATACAGTGCAGCCGCCACATATTCCTCAGACAAAAGAGCAAATTGACAGTTATTTATCATTATCAAAATCAAAGATTGACAAACTTGTACAGGTCAGTGGTTATTCTGAAGATTTTCATCATAAAAACGAAGAACTCTATATCTTGTCTTCCATTTAACTAGAATTTTGTAGATGAATTTGAATAAATATGCATGCAACTCCAGAAGATGTTTCATTTTATAAGTTAAGATTGAGACGTATTTATTTTCCAACTTACTTATAATTATTTTTCGTTTGGCTGCAGGCATATGTGGAAAAGTTTCAGAAGGCTTAGTTTTCATTCAGATCAGATGATAGTATAATGCAGAAACTTGGCAGCTCATGTATGTACATTTAAACAAAGTGGTTTCTTGTTTTCTTGTATTTCTCAGCGTAAAGCTTTGGGTGGCCGTTGTTATTAGATATTAGATTGTAACTGTAACGTGTGATCTATCTTTACTGGTATTATTTTCATTTACTTGTTTGATGCATAAAAGGGAAGAGACATATCTTTAGCATGAGTTTGTATTGTACTGAAACTTAATTTCCCCATGGTAAACAACACTAAAGTTTTGTAGTCTCTCGAATCCTATGTTACCTTAAGTACACATATGTGTGCGCACACATACACCCCCACACGCACACACATAGGTGACTCATTCATTCTTTACACAATATCTACCATGTTTAAGGGTTACATAAATTCTATTTACTCATTAATATAATTACATGTGCATATCAATTTTATCAGCATAACAACATTAAAACTTCAACTTCAATAGCAAAATTCAAAGATTTATATGTACTCTTTTTATCTCACAAAATCTTACATCACCAAAAGACATTCAATATGGCACCTGGTCATGCACATGTATCTAACAAAGGGTTTGCCATTAGAATTATGAAATTTAATTAACCTTTCTCTCCTCTTAAAAAATTAATTCTTTAAGTTACTCACACATATATTTTAAAGAGGTACTAACTTATTTTTAAAAGAGATCATCCATAAATAAAATATGTTCTTGTTAGACCAAATATTATTCTAATAATCTTGTGATTCTCAAAGTCCTCCTTAAATCATGTCTCTTGTCGTTTGTCCACTACCACTCGTTTTCCTTAGGGTTATGGGGCACCTACAAAAGATACTCCGAGCTCAAATAAGTATTCAATTTTACACGGTCTAATAAATGTAGATAATGAAAAGTACCAATTACCTTATCTACATCCTCTATTTATAGTGCTATTGATGGTCCTTTACCTTTTGTGAGGCCTAATTGTGGCCCAATGACACCATAACCTACTTATGGGAGTAACTTGTGGATTACATCCTAATCCTACTATTTTGCTTACTTCTTGGTCATTATGCTCGATGCTAACAATGTTTTTGATCGGGCGGGCATGTGCGCTCGTGTCCTCGTCTCAACATTCTTATGGTCGATCACTTGAAAATTCTCGACATGAGTATTCAAACGATTGGTTGTAATAACGATCGAAGGGTGTAATGTTCAAAATATATTACTACAATTTAAGATTTCAATATTAATCTTTGTTAATCAAAGTTCACAACAAAACAAATAAAAAAACACATGAGAACTTAAGATATGGAAGAAAAAAAAATAATACTAATTATTATTATGGTTAAATATGTTTTTGATCATTTTATTTTCAATGAAAATTTGAATTAGTTTTTTTTTTTTTAACTTTGGCCCAATTTAATTCTCTAACTTTAGAGATGTGTGATTTTAGTCCTTTTAACTAAATTTTATTAATAAGATTATTTGACGTTTCAAATATATTTCATAATAGCATATGAGTTACTTACATCGTTTTACACATTTTTGCTCATTTTTAGTTGAATAACACGTTTGAAATGTCAAATAAACTTAACAAAATTTAGTTAAAAGAACTAAATTCATGTATTTTTAAAGATGAATGACTAAATTTGTCCAAAGTTTTAAAGATGGACTAATTCTAACTTTCACTTAAAGTTAAGAGACCAAAAACATATTTAACCCTTATTATTATTATTATTATTATTTTATTATTACTATTACTATTATTATTATTATTATTATTATTATTATTATTATTATTATTATTATTATCAAGTTTAATTAAGCTTTCAAGTGTTTTATAAATAAGCATCTTCAATTGAGTTCTTAATATCTTTTGTGTATATTAAGTACTCAAAAATTTTATATTTTTTAATTGAGTTCTCGTCATTTAATTTTTTTCATTAATTGTGTGATGTATATTATTGCATCGTGTTGTTTATTTCTATTTAAGTATTGAAAAAATGTGATCTTTTAGGCTTAATATAAAATGGCAAATGACTTTTTATTACTTTCATAATAACGAGAATCGCTTGATTATTATAGATGAAGACATAAAAATCATAATTGAACGCGTGACAAACTAACAACCACATTATTTAATTAACAAAAAAGAATTAAATGACAAAAACTCAACTAAATATATAATATTTTAATTCTCTGTAAATAAAATAATTAATAAAAACTCAATTAAAAGTAATACAATTTATAAGAGACTTAAAAATTTTAATTAAGTCTTAATTATTATTATTATTACTGTTATTTTTTTAATTATAATTATGAAAGTTTTAAGTTTATTGTTTGGCTTGCTCGGTTCTATGTGAGCAGAGTATGTAAATAGTATATAATTAAGAGTTTGTGTCCATAAATGCCAAGATTTGTATTAATTTCCATTGATGAGGAATGTGAATCTATTAGTCGCTGCCAAATTGCGAAGCTTAGAATGAAGATTCCATGGCTCTTTCTGGTGAAAGTTTCATTTAGTGGTCAATTAAGGAGAACCATAAGTCCCTCTTCTTGACTAAACGTTTTGTTTTGATTTATGATTTCAACAACAATAAACGCTTTAAAAATCACGTTTTCATTAAAATATTATATATTATATTATCTATACATATCATTTTCTCTATCCCTAATTTCCTATCAGTTGTAGCTAAGTTGAAATAATGCCAGAGCAGACCATAATTTCCCTACTTTCTTTTTCAAATATCCATTGTTGATTGCCCATTTCGGGTTAAAATTGGTCCTATCTAAACTTTATCAAAAATGGATCTATGACTTATATGTTATCCTTTTGAATTCTCTTTCTATCTATTTTTAATTAAACAATTTGTTCAATCCTTGGAAAATATAAGCATCAAGAAAATGTTAATTTTGTTGGGATCTAATATTTATTACTAGAACAAAATTATAACTATTAAATAGAATTTAATTTTTTTTATTTAGGAGCATAACAGTTCAAATGTGTGACTCGACACACTTAATCTTTATCACGATAAATTGACGTAGCCTATAACAAATTTAAAAACAAAAATTTATAATGATTTTATTAAAATTAATGTCTACATCCTTAGTTTCATATTAATGTTTATTTTTTTACTTAATGGTCCTAATTATTTGTATTAACATTTGTTATATTATTCAGTTGAATTACTCCATTCTAAATTGATTGTTATAAAATCCTTCTGTATTTATTTTAGATAGGTATATTTGAACTTATTTGTTGATATTTATATATTAATATTCTTAATTAGTTTTTGAATGACAAGACTAGTTTAAAGGTCAGAATTATATCAATCACATGAAAGTATTTCCTTCCATTTGCATATTTTTTTCCCAAAATTTTGAAACAATTTATCATTTTCCTTCCATCAAAGTTACTTTATAAAAGGAGAGTTTAAAACAATATGAATTGATGACATTTTATCTTAAAATAAATTTTCTTCCCCTCGACTCTTTAGGTTTCTTTTGTTCTCTTTGTTTGTACGTGAGTTGTTATTCTTGTGAGAACTAACTTGAATAAATTGATGTCTACTAGTCTAGGTTTGTAATGTCATGTTTTATTTAAGAACTAGGTTAGCTAGGATTTCACTTGCTTTATTTAATTTCAGGTTTTTTTCTTTGAGGAGTTTGAATAAAGATAAAAGAAGTTTATAAATTCTTTTTATTTCAAGTGCTTCAGAATTTATTGATATTTTAAATAGTGTATTGAGTTAAATGTTTTAAAGAGGGTTGTGTGAAACTTTTCTTGGTTGAGCAACATTTTTCTCACTTGAAAGTTGTATGAAATTGTATGGATTTTCTTGAATGACACGATAGCTTTTTCGTTCGAACAAGAAATATTTTTGCTTAAGTGAGAGAAAAAAATAAACTCTATTTCTTTGGATGATTTTTTCTCAAGCTCAAATAAGTTGTTTAAGGGTTTTATTTTTTAACATTATTGGTGCAAATTTGCCAAAAAAATTACAACGGAAATGTCCCGTGCACACAAAATGTGTTATCTAAATATTGGAAGGAAGTTGTAACACCCCATTTAATTAATAAATATAATTAAAAGAAGCATCACGCTGATTAATAATAGAAAAGCGGTCCCGAAGTTTTAAACCTTACTCCTTACAAGTATCCAAGGAAGTTCAAACATAGAAGACACACCTCGATGCCAAACAGATACAAAGGTAAACGACAGTAGTTGATGATACACCCAAAAGCTAGAACAAAACATGGGTCGTGGCCCTAAGGGAAAGCCCAAATAAAAGAACTACAATCTGAGTAGACTATGCAGCAGAATCATCTCTCCTTTGTTGACCACGAGTACCTCTCGCATCTGCTCCCATCAATAAATTGATGATCATCACAAAGGTCGAAAAACAACATACAAAGCAATCGAACAACAAAAGGGTAAGCTAGAGCCAACAAGAATTTCATTAATACGATCAGATATATTTTCACAATTCCATGTATACATATCAACCAAGCATGTTATGACATTTAAATCAATATACTAAGACTCAACTTGACTCATCCGGAATTACATATAACCTGGTCAGATTCAACGGATGCTTGTGGTGGATACCTCTGCTCACCCCTGAGCTATGTGTTACAAGTGTTACAATGAATCAATTCTCTCACGCACAAGGTTAGCCCTTTATGAGTTTCAGGCCTCTTGCTACTCTCACCACAGGAGTCAGTCCGCTCTAGGTGAGACTAACTGACTCCTTAGAGTGTCAGGATGCAACCTTACCTTGAATCCTTACCAAGTTATACAAATGGGGCACCACCATGGACACCCACTAACAGGGGCCATGGAATTACGTCCCGACCACTGAAGCACGACCCTAAAAGTCTCACCTAGAGACTCCAAGGAATTACGCACTGACACGGACCAATCATAATCAAACCAGTAATATTTAACACACACAGGTGTATATATATATATATATATATATATATATATATATATATATATATATATATATATATATATATATTTAAAACATTAACAATATATACTTATTTATTTATTTTAAAGTTTGAAAATTTAATTTACCATTACAATAATATATTAATTCATTTTCTTTTTAATAATATTTGTATGTATTGTTTTGTTATTGGTCAATTAGACACAATATCATTCCTGAAACTATATCATCTTTTTAGGTTTAAGAAATATATTATTTATGATGGCATTGAATCAGGTATTTTTTAATTATTTGACAAAATTTTAATACAATTTTTAAAATATACAAATATTTACTGGATCCAGTAGTAAAAATTAATCAAATTCAATATAAACATTGTTTTGTTGCCTAATAAATTAGTTCAGTCATGATTAAGTTACATGTTATTTTTATTGTAGAATAATATTTTTAACAAATGTTCATCGAATTTAAATTGTCAAAAGGAATGGTTTCATGTGAATCAAAATTGACATACTTTTAAATAGAAGTGACCAATGATGATAAGTAAATACTTTTGCATTATAAAAGGAAACATGTGTTACCTCTCAATTTTCATTTTCAAAAAAAGACATTAGAATCAACTTTTTTTTTATCATGTAAAAATATTAAGTTTAAAATAATTATTTTAACCTAAGTTCATGCC
>Ga0099822_1000135_pt1 | contig 49135 bp, 48 predicted proteins | sample CowpeawhiteBW_FD_76839 | JGI IMG/M metagenome (GOLD analysis project Ga0099822, IMG submission 76839) | Root nodule microbial communities of legume samples collected from California USA - Cow pea white BW | ecosystem: Host-associated > Plants > Roots > Nodule | place: USA: California | collected... | reverse complement strand
CGTTAGGGCTGCTTCCTTCCGGACCTGACCCGGTTGGCGAGTGGCTCGTCCACCGCCAATCTCCCGGTCCCTATTTGGGGCCAAAAGAGCCGGAAAGCAAGCGGCCTGACCCGGCTTTGTAAGGCTGGCTTTGTGGGACTTGTAAGGGAACACGGAAAGGCATTATTTCGCCCTCATGCCCGCCGCCAACTGGACGCTGCATTCGCAGCTCAAGAAAGACACCATCGACATCGGCGACCTGCCGCTGTGCAAGGTGCTCGTCATCAAGGACGCGCATTATCCCTGGCTCCTGCTGGTGCCGCGACGCGAGGACGCGGTCGAGATCATCGACCTCGACGAGGTCGAGCAGGCGCAACTGATGACGGAGACCTCGCGGGTCGCGCGAGCCCTGAAAGAGATCACCAAGTGCGACAAGCTGAATATCGCGGCCCTCGGCAACCTGGTGCCGCAGCTTCACGTCCATGTCATCGCCCGCCGTACGAGCGATGCTGCATTGCCGCGTCCCGTTTGGGGCGTGATGCCGCCGCTGGCGCATGACGCCGAGGAAGTGCAAAATTTCATCAACGCGCTTCGCCGCAAGATCTGGTTGGGTTGAGATGTCAGCATTCGACAAGTTTCCACTCGGGCAACCGGCCTTCGTCACCCACGTGCTGGATCGCGCAGCGCATCTGCGCACCAGCGACGAGAAGCTGTTCGCGCTCGAGGGCCACCGTGAAGCCCGCGCCTACGTGATCTATCGCGACTCCCTTGTCGTGAAGCAGGACGCCGACGGCCCCCGTGCGCTGCTGTCGTTCGAGGAGGCGCGAACCTTCGGCGCCAACCCCGGCACGATCTTCTTGGGGCTGCGCGACGGCGCGCCGCTCTTCGGCATGGGCATCGCGCCCCAGGCGGCCGAGAAGCTGGTCGGCCGCAGCGACGTCACCGTGACCGAGTTGCGCGGCATGGCGATGCAGGGCGCCGTCCCGGCCGAGCAGCTTTCGGCGATCGCCATGGCGAAGTCGATGGTGACCTGGCATCAGCGCCACGGCTTCTGCCCGAACTGCGGCACCCGCACCGCGATGCGAGACGGCGGCTGGAAGCGCGAATGCCCGATCTGCAAGACCGAGCATTTTCCGCGCACCGACCCGGTCGTGATCATGCTGGTCACCTACGGTGACAGGGTGCTGCTGGGCCGGCAGAAGCAGTTCATGCCCGGCATGTATTCCTGCCTCGCAGGCTTTGTCGAAGCCGCCGAGACCATCGAGGACGCGGTGCGCCGCGAGATTTTCGAAGAATCGGGCATCCGCTGCACCGACGTCAATTACTACATGACGCAGCCCTGGCCCTATCCGTCATCCCTGATGATCGGCTGCACCGCGCGCGCCACCAACGAGGACATCGTGGTCGACCGCACGGAGCTGGAGGACGCCCGCTGGTTCAACCGCGACGAAGCGACGCTAATGATCAAGCGGCAGCATCCCGAGGGTCTCGCCGGACCGCATCCGTTTGCGATTGCGCATCACCTGCTCGGACGATGGGTGCATCACGGAGATGCTTCCGGCAAATAACGGGAACGGGACATCATCTGGCTAGGAGTCTGGCAGAGCCATCATGACGTACCCCGCATGAATCTTCAGACCGGCGCGCCGAAAATTCCGCCGCGCATTCTCTGCATCGGCATGCCGGTGCGAGACCTCACCTTCCGCGTCAGCGGCGTGCCTCCGCGCGGGTCGAAGGCGCGCGCCACGCATTTCGCAGAGATCTGCGGCGGCAACGGGCTCAACGCCGCGATCGGCATCGTGCGGCTCGGGGGCCGCGCCTCGCTGTGCGGGCCGATGGGCGATTCGCGGGAGACCTCGAGCCGCTTCATCTTCGACAAGCTCGCCGAGGAGGGCGTCGAGACCGCGCACATCGTGCACGTGCCCGATCTGGCCACTCCGATCACGACCGTCATGATCGATTCGGGCGGCGAGCGCACCAACGTCACCTTCCGCGATCCCGGGCTGTGGACCGTGAAACTGCCGCCGACCGAGCTATTGCTGGAGGATTGCGCGGCGATCCTGACCGAGAGCCGCTGCGCGCCGTTCTGCACGGAGCTTTGCGCCGAGGCGAACAGGCGCGGGATCCCCGTGATCGTCGACGTCGACCGCGTGATGTCTCTGGAGGACGGGCTGTTGTCCGCCTCGTCCCACCTGATCTTCTCCAGCGGACCGCTGCAAGAGACGGCCGGCGTCACCGATGACGGCGCCGCGCTCCGGAAAATAGCCAGGCTCAGCGCATCCTTTCTCGCCGCCACGCGCGGCCCGCGGGGCACGATCTGGCTGAACGAGAAGGGGGAGCTGGAAGAGACCTGCGCCTTTCCGGTCCACGCCGTGGACACACTCGGCGCCGGGGACATCTTCCATGGTGCGTTTACGCTCGCCATGACCGAGCAGCAGGAGCTGCGGCAGGCGCTGCGATTCTCCTCCGCCGCCGCAGCGCTGAAATGCACCCGCTTCGGGGGCGCTTATGCCGCACCGCAACGTGCTGAAGTTGAAGGGTTTTTGGCGGAGCAGCAGGAGGAACGGCCGGCTTAGGGGACGAGGAACCACTTGCTTGAGAAGATTTTTCTATATATGACGGATATCAACCGATCATATGGAACTTTCTTCTATGACTGACGTCGCCGTTCCGATTCACCAGGATAGCCGCCGCCTCGACGCGATCGATCGCAAGATCCTGACCGTCCTGCAGGAAGACGCCTCGCTCTCCGTCGCCGAGATCGGCGACCGGGTCGGGCTGTCGTCGACGCCGTGCTGGAAGCGCATCCAGCGCCTGGAAGCGGACGGCGTGATCCTGCGCCGGGTGGCGCTCGTCGATCAGAACAAGATCGGGCTCGGCATCTCCGTGTTCGTGTCGGTCGAAAGCGCCGACCACTCGGATGCCTGGCTGCGCAAATTCGCCGACGCCGTGAGCGCGATGCCCGAGGTGATGGAGTTCTACCGGATGGCCGGCGACGTCGACTACATGCTGCGCGTCGTGGTCGCCGACATGCAGAGCTATGACATCTTCTACAAGAAGCTGATCAGCGCCGTGCCGCTGAAGAACGTCACCTCGCGCTTCGCGATGGAGAAGATCAAGTCGGTCACAGCGTTGCCGGTGCCGGCGGCGTAATCGCCGACACTCGCCGCGACCACGGCCACGCTCCCAGGTAGTTGTCCGGCAGTGCATTTAACCTGAAGTTAGTTCCGCCGGCGGTATCATCGCGCCATGGAGCCGGGGGACATCATCCCGACGACGCGATGGCCGGCATGGCTGGGGGCGGTTGCGTTGCTGATCGCGAGTTGGATCGCGGTCACAGCACTGTCGTTGCAAGTCCGTGCAGGAGCCGAAGTGATCGCCGTGGCCTTTCCACCATGGTGGGGGGCGGAGCGCACGCTTCTGGCCGCCGCATACGCCCATGCGTCGATCGTCCGGATGACGGCCGTTCCGACGCTGCTGGTGGTGCGGCCCGACCGCGATGGCGGGCTGAACCGACTGTACGAGGCCGGAGCCTGGCTGACCATTGATCCGCAGGCAGTCGCTGCCTGCATCAAGGCCGATGACGGTGTGGGGGCTGGGGATGACCTTCGAAGGCGATGACATGGCGGTCTTGCGCGAGACCGCCAGCAGGATACTGCTCGCCGTGCTGTGGCTGCATGTTCCGATCGCGGCCCTCATCGGCGTCTCGCTTCATGCCGAATGGCTCACGCCGACCGTCTTCATGGTGGCGATGGCGCTGTCGGCGACAATATCCTGGCGCATCTCAGGAAGCGGCGCCGCGACCCAGATGATCGTTGCCGTGGCCTTGATGGCCGGCGTCTCGATGTTCGTGTTCCAGTTCGCCGGCAACGCCTGGCAGGTCGACATGCACATGTACTTCTTTGCCGCCCTGGCGTGCCTGGTTGCCTATTGCGATTATCGGCCCATCGTCGCGGGCACGGCGGCCGTCGCGCTGCATCATCTGGCGCTGAACTTCATTCTGCCGGCCGCCATTTATCCCGGCGGCGGCGACCTTGGCCGCGTCGTTCTCCATGCCGCCATTCTCCTGATCGAGGCCGGCGTTCTGATCTGGCTTGCGCACACGCTCGCCCGCCTGTTCGCGACGGCGGCCGAGAAAGCGGCGGAGGCCGAAGCAGCCAGTGCTGCGGAGGCGCGCGCCAATGTGACTCGTCTCGAGGCCGAGCACGCCAAGCAGAAGCGGGATGCAGCAAGACGCGAACTCGCCGCGGCCTTCGAGCACAAGATTGCCGGGGTGGTCGAGGCCGTTGCGGCGGCGGCGAGCGCGATGCAAGCCCTGTCGGCATCCATGAACGGCAGCAATGCGGAAACCATGCGCCAAGCCACAGCAGCGGCCTCCGCATCCGCGTTGGCATCGACCAATGTGGAAACGGTGGCGTCGGCGACCGAAGAGCTGACCGCTTCGATCAACAACATTGCCGAGCAGGTGACCCGCTCCACCCGGATCGCCGCCAAAGCCGCCGGGGACGCGCGCCGCACCAATACCGTGGTCGACGGCCTCGCCGCCGGCACGCAGAAAATCGGCGAGGTGGTGACGCTGATCCAGAGCATCGCCAGCCAAACCAACCTGCTCGCGCTGAACGCAACGATTGAGGCAGCTCGCGCCGGCGAGCATGGACGGGGATTTGCAGTGGTCGCGAGCGAGGTCAAGGCGCTCGCCAACCAGACCGCCAAGGCGACCGAGGAAATCGCCGCGCAGATTCAGGATATCCAGACCGCGACTGCGGAGGCCGTCAATGCCATCGAGGCGATCGGCGCCACCATCGCCGAAATCGACCAGATCTCCGGCGAGATCGCAGCGGCCGTCGACCAGCAAGGCGTCGCGACTCGCGAGATCTCCGGAAACCTGCAGCAGGCCGCCGACCGCACCAGGGAGGTGAACAAAGGCATCCTGAGCGTCAACCAGGCGTCCGAACAGGCCGGCCAAGCGACCGCGCAACTGCTCGACGCGGCCAACGGCCTGTCGTCGCAATCGGAGTGGCTGAAGGCCGAGCTCGACGGTTTCCTCGGCTCGCTGCGGGCGGCGTGACGAGCCTGTCGCCAATCGCTTCAACTGTCGTCGCCCGCGAAAGCGGGCGACCCAGTATTCCAGAGACGGTCGTTCTTCGACCGGGGGCCGCTGCGTACTGGATCACCCGCTTTCGCGGGTGATGACGACCTTTGGTCGCGGCGATTGCTGTCGCTAGATCTTTTGATTGTATTCGCCGACCTCGGGATGCGTGCGCAGCACGGAATCCATGGCCTCGAACATGTCGCGCATGCGCTGCTCGCTGACGGGGCTTTCGACGACGACCACCAACTCCGGCTTGTTCGAGGATGCGCGCACCAGGCCCCAACTGCCGTCCGCGACCGTGACGCGCACGCCGTTGACGGTGACGAGATCGCGGATCGGCTGGCCTGCGACCTCGCCGCCCTTCTGCTGCAACGCCTCGAAGTGCTTCACCACCGCATCGACGACGCCATACTTCGCCTCATCGGCACAGTGCGGTGACATGGTCGGCGACGACCACGTCTTGGGCAGCGCGTTCTTGAGGTCAGCCATCGACTTGCCGGGTGCGCGGTCGAGCATCTCGCAGATCGCGATCGCCGAGACGAGGCCGTCGTCATAGCCGCGACCGAACGGCTTGTTGAAGAAGAAGTGGCCGGACTTCTCGAAGCCGGCGAGCGCGCCCAATTCGTTGGTGCGGCGCTTCATGTAGGAATGGCCGGTCTTCCAATAGACCGTCGTCGCGCCCTGCTTTTGCAGCACGGGGTCGGTGACGAACAATACCGTCGACTTCACGTCGACGACGAACAGCGCATTCTTGTTGATCGCCGACATGTCGCGCGCCAGCATCACACCGACCTTGTCGGCGAAGATCTCCTCGCCGGTGTTGTCGACCACGCCGCAGCGGTCACCGTCGCCGTCGAAGCCCAGGCCCACATCCGCCTTGTGCGCCAGCACCGCATCGCGGATCGCGTGCAGCATCTCCATGTCTTCGGGATTCGGATTGTATTTCGGGAAGGTGTGGTCGAGCTCGGTGTCGAGCGGGATCACCTCGCAGCCGATCGCCTCCAGCACCTGCGGCGCGAATGCGCCCGCGGTGCCGTTGCCGCAGGCCGCCACGACCTTCAGCTTCCGCTTCAGCTTCGGCCGGTTGGTGAGGTCGGCGATGTAACGCGCCGGATAGTTCTCGTGGAATTGGTAGGAGCCGCCGGCCTTGTTCCTGAACTCGGCGTTGAGCACGATCTCCTTGAGCCGCGTCATCTCGTCCGGGCCGAAGGTGAGCGGCCGGTTGGCACCCATCTTCACCCCGGTCCAGCCATTGTCGTTATGCGAGGCGGTGACCATCGCGACGCAGGGCACATCGAGATCGAACTGCGCAAAGTATGACATCGGCGTGACCGCCAGCCCGATGTCATGCACCTTGCAGCCCGCCGCCATCAGGCCCGAGATCAGCGCATATTTGATCGAGGCGGAATAGCCGCGGAAATCGTGGCCGGTGACGATCTCCTGGCGGACGCCGAGCTCCGCGATCAGCGCGCCGAGCCCCATGCCCAGCGTCTGCACGCCCATCAGGTTGATTTCCTTGTTGAACAGCCAGCGCGCATCGTATTCGCGAAACCCGGTCGACTTCACCATCGGCTCGGATTCGAAGGCATAGGTATTCGGAACCAGCGCGGCTTTCGGCTTGGGGAACATCAGGAATGGCCTCGTGGGAATGCGGAGGAACAGTGCCGCTGGCTTTAGCGAATGCATCGCCGCAGCGGAAGGCAGGATTGACGGCTTTTGGCCAATAATTGCGGCAGATTTGGCGTCGGCGAAATACTTGCCCGCCAGCGCAATACGCCGCGCTGTTGCGCCCTACGAGCTGCTTGACCGCTAATCGCTCCGACCCAGCATGGTTTCTGCAAGGGTGGCGCCAGGCAAGGACGGGTATTGCCGGCGCTCTGCAATCTGCGCGTCGAATAGTTGACACGTCGGGCAACTCACCGGTACATTTTCATCGTCGCAACAATTAAGCCCGCACCGGAAAGTCCGCTGCGGGCTTTTTTGAATCGGACAAGACGCTGTCGGCCAATGCACTGCCGAGCGCGCCGAAATTGGCCACCGCAGCGAACCGAACCGGTGACGACAGCCAGGGCCGACCCGCCGATAGACGGGCGCCCGGCGAAGACGGTGGGCAAGCCGAACCGGACGCGACACTTCCGCGCCATCGCGCAAGCCATCCTTCAAGCACTTGCCTTCAAACACCTAAAGCCAACCCAGCCCTCTCGCGAGGTGCGGTCACGCACGGGCTCACCCGAAGGTGTCCGCAATATCTGGAGGTGATGATCAATGCCCGATTACTCTCTGGTGCCGGTGGACCATCAGCCGGATTTCGATGACTACTCGCTCGTTCCCGTGACCACGATCCGTTCGCCACGGACGGCGTAAATCAACAGGCGCAGATTCAACAGCCGCAGACTCCAACTCAACCAGCGCAGCCACAGCCGCAAACCCAGCCGCAGCAGGCTGCGACAGAAGCTGGTCAGCCCGGCGTCAAGGGGCCGGCGACTGGCAACAGCCCCAGCGGATCGGGTGTCGGCGCTAACATCAAGCGCTTTGGCGGCGCCGAAGGTGGCGACTATCCTAGCCGCGATGCTGGGATCGGGTGCGAGAGCGCGGAGCGCGGAGCGCGCATGGGATGCTGCCCGTAAGGAAATGATAGACCTTGGTGCCCAACATTACCCGGACGAGACCAAGAGCAGGGGTTTTATCCCGGAACTGGGCGTGGAAATCTATAAGCGCGGCGGATTATATTACTACGATCAGATAGTGCGCGGGTTCCAAGACGGAGCGCTAAGCCGTGGTGTGTGGCTTGGCGATAACGGTGCAGTCGCACGTGGGCATATGCACTGGCACGATCAGCACGAAAGTGATGGAGATATAAACAATGCGAAGGCTTATTCCCAGAAAACTCCAGATTATCGAGCGTGGGTTGGATCTTGGGATGGGAGCTATTTGTGTTGGCATAACGGCAAGCCAACGGCAGGGCGGATGCCGGATTGGAATCGATACAAATATTGAGTCATGTCGATGAAGGCGATCGCGCTCGCTGGAGCTTTATGTCTTCTGCTCTCCAGTTCAACGGTATGCAAGGCAAACTCCGTCCCCTGGTGTAAGCCGGATGTCGTGACTTTGACTTTCAAAAATCAACAAGGCGGGGATCTTGCGAAGATCGAACTTCGCACCCTCAAAGCAGTTTGCGACCGAAACCCGGAAGAAAAGGGATTTGGGGTAGGCCTGGAACGGTCGATGCGCATTGAACACAATGGGCAATGGACCGATGTGCCGAAAGAGTGTCTATCCGTTTTTGCTTTTGGCGTAGATGAGGTGTCGCTATCAGGTGACGATCGCGGTCTAGGCATAGCTATTATTGGGAAACCGACGGAGGGAGCCAAGAGTTTAAAAGTCTCGATATTCAAGCGCGGTGACGAAATCTTTTGCTCTCAGGCCGTGCGCTGCCCGAATCTCGACGATCCGCCCGACTATATTAGAGAGTGCAGTAGGGATTTACGGTGAGTGCGTCCGGAGACCGGCTCGACACTCTGCGCAAGCGCTTCAGGTCTGATGTTGCCCGCGAACGTCTGGCGCAAATGCCGCGCCGTCGCGACGATCGACTCGGTTACCCTCTCATTCCCAAAATGTGAACAAGCAGCGCCCTGAACTCCCGCGAGGCGACTTGGATGTCAACCCTCCTCTGTTTCGGCGGAATTTTCTGCCGTTCTGAGGAGACCATCCGCATCACGGAGGAAGACATCCAGCGGAAGACTTGGATAGGGCTTTGATGCCAATCGGCCTTACTGCTCCAGCACGAGCCTGCCGTTGGCGTATTCGAAACGCTTCAGCTTCGACAGGAAGGACAGGCCGAGCAGGTTTTCCGACAGCGCCTCGTCGGGCAGCACCATGGCATCGACGTCGCGCACGATGAGGCCGCCGAGCTCGATCATGGCGATCCGGGTGCGCGCCGCCTTGATGGTGCCGTTGGCGGTGGTGACGCGCGCGGTGTAATCGCCCGGCACGGGACGCAGGCCGAAGCGTGCCGCGGAGGTCTCGTTCAGCGCAACCACCGATGCGCCGGTGTCGACCATGAAGCCGATGCGCTGGCCATCGATCCGGCCGTCGGTCGCGAAGTGGCCGCGAGCGTCCGGCGGGATCGTCAGCGTGCGGGCGCTGGCTTGCGCCACGGTAAGGGTGGGGGCTGCAGCCTTCGCTTGTGCTGTGGTCGCCGCGGCTGGTGTCATCTTGCTGGCCATCTGTGCCATGAACGTGCCCAGCCCGATCATGATGGCCGCGAAAATCATCAGGTTACGCATGACACCGACTCGGAAAACCGAAAATGCAATTTGACCACGCCGGACATCCCGCCGCGAGCGACGCCATGGGACCGAGCCTGTCATTTTGATGAAAAGGATGAGCGAAGGGTTAATGCGAACCAGTGGAAAGCTCGCTCAAGGCGGCCGACTGGGATCGACCGCCTGATCCGGCGTCCGCTGTCATCGTCTCAGGCGGGCCTTGCGACCGGGCTCGGCATCGCCGATCGCAGTGCGTAATACACCGCGCCCGCGATCCCGACACCGAAGAACCAGCCATAGACCGCCCACCAGGACGGCAACAGCGAGGTGAAGTTCGGCAGGATCGACGAGAACAGTGCGCCGACCGCAGCCGCGATGAGTGCACTGACGTTCCAGCCGTTCTGGAAACGGTATTCGCCGTCCTCCTGGTACAGCGCCGGCACGTTCACCCGGCCTTTCGCGATCAGATAATAGTCGACCATCATGATCCCGAAGATCGGCCCCATCGTCGCGCCGATCAGCCCGACGAACGAGGCTGCGCTGCCTTCCCAGGGCGCAAAGGGATACAGCACGAGCGCAATCAATGCTGCGATGTAGCCGCCCTTCTTGAAGTCGATCTGCCGCGGGAACACATTGGAGAAATCGAATGCAGGCGAGACGAAATTGGCGACGACGTTGATGCCGAGCGTCGCCACCGCAAAAGTGATCGCGGCCAGCAGCGCCAGGAACCAACTATCGAACTTCGCCGAAATCTGGTCCGGATGCAGCAGCACCTCGTGATAGACGTTGAATGCCGCGATCGTGGTGACGCCGGCGACCAGCGAGAACAGGACCAGGTTGACCGGCAGGCCCCAGATGTTGCCCTTGCGCAGCGCCGCCGCGTCAGGCGCGTAACGCGAGAAGTCGCAGAAGTTGAGATACAGCGCGGCGAAATAGGTGATCCAGGTCGCCGCGACCGCGCATAGCGCAGCCAGCGTGCCGGGCTCACCGGGCACGCCGGCGTCCTTGGTCTTCTCCAACAGTACGTCCTGCGGAATCGGCGCGGTGAGCGAGATGCCGCCGGCCGTGATGCAGAGATAGATCGCGAGGATCCGCATCATCAGCCACACGGCCGGGCCCGCCCAGTCCTGGAAGCGGCGCACCGTCTCCATGCCGCGCTGGATGATCAGGAGCTGCAGCGCCCAGATCACGACGAAGCAGATGACCTCCAAGCCGGAATGGCCGAGCACATGAGTGGACTGATGGAACGACTTGAAGCCGTCGATGCGGGTGAGCAGCGCGACGATCGCGCCCGATGCCGCCGCCGTCTGCGCGCCGTACCAGAAGCAGGCGACGATGGCGCGCACCAGCGCCGGAATGTTGGCGCCCCACACGCCGAACGAGGCGCGCGCCAGCACCGGATAGGGCACGCCGGTCTTCACGCCGGCATTGCCGATCAGGCTCATCAGGAAAAAGATCACCAGCGAGCCGACGCCGATCGCCAGGATGAAGTTGACGAAGCTGCCGCAGAGCAGGAACAGGCTGGCCGCGAGATAGTAGCCCCAGAGGCTGTGAACGTCCGAGGTCCAGACGTTGAAGATGCTGAAGGCGCCCCAGTTGCGCTCCGTGGCGGGCGCCAGATCCTCATTGTAAAGCGACGGCGATGCGTTCCTGATCTCCAAGGCAGCCTCCCCAAAAAGTGCAAGCCTGTGATCCCGACGCGCAAATCTAACCACCGTTTGCCGACGCCCGCCAGCGCCACAACCGGGGATGATCAGGAAAAGTGGCTCCCGCGGTTCTGTTCACGATCTAGCAGGCCGCTTGTTCAGCTATGGGAGCTGCGAGGCTCACGCACCGCCGGGCATCCGCGGCTGAGGGAGGGCAGTGGTTGATGAGGCGCTGGACGTTCTTTCACCAGAATTCGACCAGCTCTATGCGCGTGTCGGCCGCTCGGGCATTGCAACCGGTCGCTTGACATGCTCGACGACCTACGCAATTTGCATGGTGTTAATGGCACATCCGCTTACGGGCTGAGCCGCCGCGCCGGCAGCGCGAGTTCGTTAAACTAGTGCGCTCACTCCGGCAGTAGGACACCACCATGAGCATTCGCGTCGGCATTGTCGGGGTCAGCGGTTTTGGCGGTGGTGAGGCGATGCGCCTGGTCGCGAGCCATCCGTCTTTCGAGCTAGTCTACGCCGCGGGCGAGGGCAGCGCCGGAAGCCGGTTGGTGGACCGCTTCCCCGGTGTGCCGGCCAATCTGGCCGAGCTGGTGATCGAGAAGTGGGACCCTGTGACCCTGCCGAAGCTCGACGTGCTGTTCGCGTCGCTGCCCACGGGCGCTTCGGCCGAGGCGCTGGCGCGCGTCCCCAAGGGCGTGAAGATTGTCGACATCGGCGGTGACCACCGCTACGTCGAGGGTTGGACGTACGGCTTAGCCGACGTCTGGCCAGACCAGATCGAGGGTCAGATCCGTGTTGCCAACCCTGGGTGCTTCCCCGCGGCGACACTGAACGCGCTGGCGCCGCTGCTGATCAACAAGCTGATCGAGCCCGGCAACATCGTGATTGACGCCAAGACCGGCATCTCCGGCGCCGGCCGGGGCGGCGCCGACAGCAAGTTCGGCTACGCCGAGAGCAACGAGAACTTGCTGCCCTACGGTCTGCTCAAGCACGTCCACATGCCCGAGATGGCCAAGACGATCGAGCGGCTGAGTGGCGGCAGCGCGGCCGGGCTGGTGTTCACACCACACTTGGTGCCGATGACCCGCGGCGTACTCGCCACCATTTACTGCCGCGGCCGCGCCACCACGGGCCAGTGCTTGGACGCGGCCCGGCGCTTCTACGCCGGGCGGGCATTCGTCCGCGTCACCGACAAGCCGCCGCAGACCAAATGGGCTACCGGCTCGAACCTCTCGTTCGTGAGCTATGCAGCCGATCCAGAGCGCAACTTGGTGATCGCGATGGGCGTGGTCGACAATCTCGGCAAGGGAGCGGCCGGTCAGGCGATGCAGAACGCGAACCTAATCTGCGGCCTGCCAGAGACCGCGGGGCTGGACGCCGTACCTGTTTGGCCGTGAGATCCTTTTTGCGAATCAATAACTCACCAAGTATGGGCTCATAACAGCGCCTTGCTTCCCCCACGCTTGTAACGCCTAGTTTAGGTGCCGCGCGGCTTCACCCGCCGGGTCGGCATCGCGTTGGCGGGATCCTCCGGCCAGGGGTGGCGCGGATAGCGGCCGCGCAGATCGGATCGCACGGCGGCGTAACTGCCGCGCCAAAAACCCGGCAGGTCGCGCGTCACCTGCACCGGCCGCTGCGCCGGCGACAGCAATTCCAGCACCAGCGGCACCGCGCCCTTCGCGATCGAGGGATGGGTGTTGAGCCCGAACAGTTCCTGCAACCGCACCGCGATGGTCGGCCCCTGCTCGGCCTCGTAGTCGATCGCAAGCTGCGTGCCGGTCGGCGCCTCGAAATGCGTCGGCGCCTCGCGATCGAGCCGGGCCCGCAGCTCCCATGGCAGCAGCGCCATCAACGCATCCGACAGTTCGCCGGCGGAGAGATCCTTCAGCGCGGTCTTGTCGTACAGCGCCGGCACCAGCCAGTCGTCGGCGCGGGCGGCGAGCGCGGCATCGGACAGATCGGGCCAGCTCTCGCCCTCGGCCTTGCGCAGGAACATGACGCGGTCGCGCCATTGCTTGGCCTGCTTCGACCAGGGCAGCCGGTCGAGCCCCGCGGCAATCAGGCCATCGGCGAAGATCCGCGCGGTCTCAGCCGATGGCGACAGCGAGATCGGCGCCTCCGACAGCGTGATCGCATGCAGCGAACGCCGGCGGCGCGCGCGCAAGGCCATCGCGCTACGATCGAAGGTCACCTCTTCCGCGTTTTCGATCTGGTCGGCAAAGCGCCGCTCGATCTCCTCCTGGGTGATCGGCGCCGCCAGCAGGATGCGACCGCTCGCCGCCGTGCCGGTCAGCTCGGCGACGGCAATGTAAGGTGCCCGTGCCAGCGCCGCGGTCTGCTCGACGGCGGCACCGCGGCCATTGGCCAGCACGAAGCTGCCATTGCCCCGATTCTTCGCGACGCGATCCGGGAAAGCGAAGGCCAGCATCACGCCGGTGGAGAGATCTCCCTCATCGTTCACTGCCGCCTTTGTGGGCCCCCCTCCCCGGCCCTCCCCCGCAAGGGGGGAGGGCGAAGAGGGACGTGTTTCGGATCGTTCGACCTGCGCGGCCCAGCGCTCCGCCATGCTGCGCGCGCTGGTTGCGCGCTGCGAACGGTCGCGGCGGAACTGATCCAGCCTGACGTCGAGATCGACGCTGTCGCCGCCGAGCCCGCGCTCGGTCAGGACGGCCGCGATCATCGCCGCCTCTTCGGTTGCGCCGAACCGCGCGGAATCCACGATCATGCGCGCCAGCCGCGGCGGCAGCGCCAGCGCGCGCAGGCTGTTGCCTTCCGCGGTGATGCGGCCGTCGCGATCGAGCGCGCCGAGCTCGGTCAGCAGCGACTTCGCCTCCTTTAGCGCCGGCGCCGGCGGCGGATCGAGGAAGGCAAGGCCGGCGGGATCGCTGACGCCCCATTGCGCGAGGTCGAGCACCAGCGACGACAGGTCGGCGGACAGGATTTCGGGCGCGGTATAGGCCGGGAGCGACGCGGTCTGCGGCTCGTCCCACAGCCGGTAGCACACGCCGGGCTCGATGCGGCCGGCACGGCCGCGGCGCTGGTCGACCGCTGCGCGCGAGGCGCGAACGGTTTCCAGCCGCGTCAGCGCAATATCAGGCTCGTAGCGCGGCACCCGCGCCATGCCGGAGTCAACCACGATGCGGACCCCCTCGATGGTCAGCGACGTCTCGGCGATCGAGGTCGCCAGCACCACCTAGCGGATGCCCTTGGGCGCCGGCGCGATGGCGCGGTCCTGCACGCCGGCCTCGAGCGCGCCGAATAGCGGCACGATCTCGACCGACGGATCCTGCACGCGCTCGGCGAGCAAGGCCTGGGTGCGGCGGATTTCGGCCGCACCCGGCAGGAAGGCGAGCACCGAACCGGCATCGGCGCGCAGCGCCGCGGCGATCGCGTCTGCCATCTGGCGCTCCAGCGGCACATCGGCCTTGCGACCGAGATAGCGGGTCTCGACCGGAAAGGCGCGCCCCTCGCTTTCGACCACCGGCGCATCGCCAAGCAATCTCGCGACGCGCGCGCCATCGAGGGTTGCCGACATCACGAGGATGCGCAGGTCTTCGCGCAGGCCGGTCTGCGCGTCGCGCGCCAGCGCGAGCCCGAGATCGGCATCGAGCGAACGCTCGTGGAATGCGTCGAACAGCACGGCGGCCACACCGTTGAGCTCGGGATCGTCGAGGATCTGCCGCGAGAAGATGCCTTCGGTCACGACCTCGATCCGCGTCGTGCGCGACACCTTCGAGCCGAAGCGGACGCGATAGCCGACGGTCTCGCCTGCGCGTTCGCCGAGCGTCTTCGCCATCCGCTCGGCGCTGGCGCGCGCGGCGATGCGGCGCGGCTCCAGCACGATGATCTTCTTGCCCTTCGCCCAGGACGCATCCAGCAGCGCGAGCGGCACGCGCGTGGTCTTGCCGGCGCCGGGCGGAGCGACCAGCACCGCGGCGTTGTGGCCGGCGAGCGTGCGGTCGAGCTCATCGAGCACGGCATCGATGGGAAGCGGCGTATCAAACTTGCGCGGCAAAACCAATCATCCGTCATCACCCGCGCAGGCGGGTGATCCAGTAACCACCGTCGTGCCCAGCCGCAAAGACCGAGCCTACTGAATACCCCGCCTAAGGCGGGGATGACAGTGGTATTGAGGTTAAGCCCGCGGCAACGGCGCGCGGCCGACGCTGTCGTAGGCAAAGCCGTGGGCAGCCATATCCTCGGGGCGATAGATGTTGCGCAGATCGATCACGACCGGCTGCCTCAGCTCCGCCTTGAGCCGATCGAGGTCGAGCGTGCGATACTGCACCCATTCGGTGACGACGACCATGGCGTCGGCGCCCTTCGCGCACGCATAGGGATCGTCGCAATACTCGATATCAGGCAGCTCCTTGCGCGCCTGCTCCATGCCGACCGGATCATGCGCCCGCACCTTGGCGCCCATGTCGAGCAGGCCGGTGACGAGCGGGATCGACGGTGCCTCGCGCATGTCGACGGTGTCGGGCTTGAAGGTGAGGCCGAGCACCGCGATGGTCTTGCCGCGCAGGCTGCCGCCGGAGAGGCTCGCGACCTTGCGTGCCATGGCGCGCTTGCGATTGTCGTTGACGACGAGCACCGCCTCGACGATGCGCAACTGCACGTCGTGGTCCTGCGCGATCTTGATCAGCGCGCGGGTGTCCTTCGGGAAGCAGGAGCCGCCGAAGCCCGGCCCCGCATGCAGGAATTTCGAGCCGATGCGGTTGTCGAGACCGATGCCGCGCGCGACCTCCTGCACGTCGGCGCCGACCTTCTCGGAGAGATCGGCGATCTCGTTGATGAAGGTGATCTTGGTCGCGAGGAACGCGTTGGCGGCGTATTTGATCAGCTCGGCCGTGCGCCGTGCCGTGAACATCAGCGGCGCCTGATTGAGCGACAGCGGCCGGTAGATGTCGCCGAGCACCTTGCGGCCGCGTTCATCTGATGTGCCGACCACGATGCGATCGGGGAACTTGAAGTCGCGGATCGCGGCGCCCTCGCGCAGGAATTCGGGATTGGAGGCGACGACGACGTCGGCCGCGGGGTTGGCCTCGTGGATCAGTCGCTCCACCTCATCACCGGTGCCGACCGGCACGGTCGACTTGGTGACGACCACGGTGAAACCCTTCAGCGCCGCTGCGATCTCGCGCGCCGCGCCATAGACATAGGTGAGGTCGGCGTGACCATCGCCGCGCCGCGACGGCGTGCCGACCGCGATGAAGACCGCATCCGCCTCCGCAACCGGCGCCGCCAGATCAGTGGTGAATTCGAGCCGCCTGGCCTTCACATTGGCCGCGACCAGCGCGTCGAGACCGGGCTCGAAAATCGGGATCTCGCCCCGATGGAGCGCCGCGATCTTGCTCGCATCCTCGTCCACGCACGTCACCTGGTGGCCGAAATCCGCAAAACAGGCGCCCGACACCAGCCCCACATACCCCGTGCCAATCATGGCAATGCGCATGAAACAACCCGCTTTCTATGGTTAACGACCCCTGGGATTCGTGCGCCTCTTAGAACATTTACCGGCCAAGGGAAACGTGGAAAAGCACCGGCCACGCGGCATGTCATTTGAATGAATAAAGGAGAAAGCAACCGATCGGGCCGATGATGCACCCGATCACGCCGAAACAGGACAAAGATGACCATAAACGGCACAGCCGCTGCGACAGACCGTTCCACCCGGAGCGCCGGCGGGCGCGTCGACTGGGTCGACTATGCCAAGGGCATCTGCATCGTCATGGTCGTGATGATGCACTCGGTTCTGGGCGTGGAGAAAGCCGCCGATCAGACCGGTTTCATGCATTATGTGGTGATGTTCGCGAAGCCGTTCCGGATGCCCGACTTCTTCCTGATTTCCGGGCTGTTCCTGTCGGTCGTAATCGATCGCGATTGGCGCACCTATCTCGACCGCAAGGTGATGCACTTCGCTTATTTCTATGTGCTGTGGGTGACGATCCAGTTCGGCTTCAAGGCACCGTCGCTCGCTGCCGAAACGGGCTGGGGCCAGGTCGGGTTGCTGTATCTCGAATCCTTCATCGAGCCGTTCGGCACGCTGTGGTTCATCTATCTGCTGCCGATCTTCTTCGTCGTCACCAAACTGACACGCAATGTTCATCCGCTTGTCATCTGGCTGATCGCCGCGGCGCTCGAGATGACGCATCTGACGACGGGCTGGACGGCGATCGACGAGTTCTGCGCGCGCTTCGTCTATTTCTTCACCGGCTACATCCTCGCCGATTACGTGTTCGCGCTGTCGGACCGCGCCCGGGCGCGGCCTTTGCTTGCGCTTCTCGGGCTGGGGCTCTGGGCGCTCGTCAATGGCGGGCTGGTCGCGCTCGACGTGAGCGAATGGCCGCTTCTCTCACTGGCGCTCGGGCTCTCCGGCGCCTGCGCGATCATCGTGATCGGTACGCTCCTGGCGCGAGCGCATCGGCTCGATTTCCTGCGCTTCTGTGGTGAGCACTCCATCGTCATCTATCTCGCCTTCTTCCTGCCGATGGCCGCGACACGGACGGCCCTGCTGCGGATCGACGTGATCCACGACATCGGCCTGATCTCGCTGATCGTGACCGCAGTCGGCGTCGCCGGCTCGCTCCTGATCTGGCGTCTGGCGCTGGCGGCCCGGGCCAATTTCCTGTTCGAGCGGCCCGATGCGTTCTGTATTGCGCCCAAAAAGGCCGCGCCCGCGCTGCAAGCGGCCGAATAAGTCCCGGTAGTGCCGAAAGTCACGACCGGATTCGTTCCAACCGGGCGGTATCCGGCCGATCGAATTTTCCGCATATTGAAATGATTGGCCTTTTGGTCCCGAATGTTTCGTCGCAGAGCGCCCGACGAAACAATTCTCCCGCTCACGAAACCATTTTCCCCTTTTCGCGCAGACATCCGGAAACGGGCAGTCACTAACAATTCTCCCAACGAACCGCCGCCAAACGGCGAATTGGGAGCCTGTCATGCCGAACGTCATCGCCATCAACGCCGCAGCCAAGAAGCATATTGCCGCTGCCCGCACGACCTCGGATGAAATGCTGCTCGCCAGCATCGCCAACGGTGACCGCACCGCGATGCACGTCCTCTATTCCCGTCACAACGTTCGGGTCTACCGCTTCGTGCTGCGCATGGTGCGGGACAGCACGATCGCCGAAGACCTGGTCAGCCAGGTGTTCCTGGATGTCTGGCGGACCGCCTCCCAGTTCGAGGGCCGTTCGCAGGTTTCGACCTGGCTGCTGTCGATCGCCCGTTTCAAGGCGCTGACCGCACTGCGCCAGCGCAAGCACGAAGACATCGATCAGGAAGATGTTCTGGAGATCGCCGATGGTGCCGACACGCCGGAAACCTCGCTCGATCGCACCACCACCAGCGAGATCCTGCGCGCCTGCGTCGCCAAGCTGTCGCCGGCCCACCGCGAGATCATCAACCTCGTCTACTATCATGAGAAGTCGGTCGAAGAGGCCGGGCTGATCATCAGGATCCCGCAGAGCACGGTGAAGACCCGGATGTTCTATGCCCGCAAGCAGCTCGCCGATCTCCTCAGGGGTGCCGGCGTTGACAGCGTCGCTGCGTAAATAAAGCAAGTTCAATACATTAGATGAATATCACGCGGGCCGGACCGACGGCCCGGGAAACCGAAAAAGTTCAGCGACGAAACAATTGAAACACACCACGACATCGGCCCGAAAAATTCGATCGCTACGCTCTTAAACAACGACGCGACGCCACCATCTAGTGAATCAGGTTCAAGACTTTCCAAGTTAGCCTCCCAAGTGACCTCCAACGACCCGGCCGGGATGCCCCCCTGCCGGGTCGCTCTATGTCTGGCGGGTCGATCTCTCAGGACAGGATCCGACGAAGCTCCCGGCGCCGCTTCGTGAAGCCGAGCGCGGCTGGCCTCACATGGACGTGACGGCGCGCGCGAGCGAAGCGCGTAACGCCGTGAGTCATTGCCGCGAACAGCATCATGCGTCCCTGGCACTGTTCGGTAGGCCGGGACTGCTGACGGATGGACCACAATGCTCAGTCTCGCTCTCGCGCTGCTCGCCGGTGTCGCGACCGTCGCCGCGCCTTGCACCCTGCCGATGCTGCCAATCCTGCTCGGGGTATCGATAGGCCAGACCCGCAAGGCGCGGCCGGCGATGATCGCGCTCGGCTTCGTGATGTCGTTCTCTATCGTGGCGTTGCTGCTGAGCGCGATCACGCGCGCCTTCGATTTCGATCCGAACGTGCTGCGGACGGGAGCTGCGATCCTGCTTGCCGGCTTCGGTCTGCTCATGATCTGGCCGGCGCCGTTCGAATGGCTGTCGATCCGGCTGGCCGGCCTTACCGGCGGCAACCTCGCCGGCACTGTCCCGTCACAGGGGCTGTTGGGCGGCTTTCTGCTCGGCGGCACGCTTGGCCTGGTGTGGACGCCCTGCGCCGGGCCTGTGCTCGGCTCGATCCTCACCATCATCGCGACCGCAAATGACACCGCATGGGCGAGCCTGCAGCTCGTCACCTATGCGATCGGCGCGGCGATTCCAATGCTTGCGATCGCCTATGGCGGGCAGGCCGTTACCAACCGCGTGCGCAGCATCGCGCGGATTTCGCCGCGCCTGCAGCAGGGCTTCGGCGTCGTGATCGTCGCATTCGCTGCACTCTCATACCTGCAATACGACACGCTGATCGTGGCGTGGCTGACCCGCTTTTATCCCAACGGCCAGATTGGCCTGTAAGTCTCGAAAGGAGATCTCGATGTCCCTGCGCTTGATTGCCGTGTCCGCGCTGGTGGCCGGCCTTGGCCTTGGCGGCGCCGTCATTCCCGGCCTGTGCACGGAGGCCGATGCGCCGGCGCGGCCCATTGCGATGACTGCAGCCATGGCGGCCGAGCAGAGCCGGACCGCGCCCGAGTTCGTCGGCATCGGCAACTGGTTCAATTCACAGCCGCTCAAGCTCGCCGATCTGCGCGGCAAGGTCGTGCTGGTGGATTTCTGGACCTATGGCTGCGTCAACTGCGTCAACACCCTGCCGCACGTCACCGAACTTTATTCAAAATATCGGGATCGCGGCCTCGTCGTGATCGGGGTCCACACGCCGGAATTCCCGTTCGAGCGCTCCGCGTCGAACGTGCAAGCGGCGTTGAAGCGACACGGCATCCTCTATCCGGTGGCGCAGGACAACAATTCGCAGACCTGGAACGCCTATCGCAATCAGTATTGGCCGGCGCAGTACATCATCGACCAGAACGGCAGGATCGTTTTCCAGCACGACGGCGAAGGGCAGTATGAGCAGATCGACCGCACCATCGCGCGGCTGCTCAACGCCGGCGCCTAGGAGGGCTGAATCCGCGCAAACCGGAATGGTTTTTTCCGCAAAGATCGAGCCTGAACAATGAGATGAGGTGGCGATGCGATCGTATCCATCGCATCGCCACCTCGGACAATCCGTCCCGTATTGTCGGTCATCCCCGCCGTGCTAGGGTTCTTCCAGAGTGGGCGCGCTCCCGACGACTGGAAGACGGTCTTCGGACCAGATTGCGCTCCGAATGGACGGACGGTGCGTCATGTTCGAAGGCTGGGATGCGGTTGCGCTCGCGCGCGCACAGTTTGCTTTCACGATGTCGTTCCACATCGTGTTCCCCGCTTTCTCGATCGGGCTTGCGAGCTACCTCGCGGTGCTGGAAGCGCTGTGGCTTGCCACCGGGCGCGATGTCTACATCAACCTGTTCAATTACTGGCTGAAGATCTTCGCGGTCGCTTTCGGCATGGGTGTGGTGTCGGGCATCGTGATGTCCTACCAGTTCGGCACCAACTGGTCGGCGTTCGCGGACAAGACCGGCCCGGTGATCGGCCCGATGATGGCCTATGAAGTGCTGACCGCGTTCTTCCTCGAGGCGGGCTTCCTCGGCGTGATGCTGTTCGGGCTCGAACGCGTCGGCCATAGGCTGCATTTTATCGCGACGCTGATGGTCGCGATCGGCACGCTGATCTCTGCGTTCTGGATCCTGTCGGCCAACTCCTGGATGCAGACGCCGACCGGTTATACCGTCAATGCCGACGGGCAGTTCGTCGCCGCCGACTGGCTCAAGGTGATCTTCAATCCGTCATTCCCCTACCGGCTCGTGCACATGGTGCTGGCGGCGTATCTCACCGCCTCGCTCGTGGTCGGTGCGGTCGGCGCCTTTCATCTGCTGCGCGACCAGCATCTCGCCGGCCCGCGCGTGATGTTCTCGATGGCGATGTGGATGGCGACGCTGGTGGCGCCGATCCAGATCCTCGCCGGCGACCAGCACGGCCTCAACACGCTGGAGCATCAGCCCGCCAAGGTGATGGCGATGGAAGGCCACTTCCAGAGCCACAAGGACGGCGCGCCGCTGGTGCTGTTCGGCTGGCCCGACATGGCCGATGCCAGGGTGAAGTACGCGATCGAGGTGCCGAAGCTGTCGTCGCTGATCCTGAAGCACTCGCTCGACGCTCCCCTTGCCGGCCTCGACACCGTTCCGCGCGAGAACTGGCCGCCGGTGCCGATCACCTTCTGGGCATTCCGCGTCATGGTCGGGCTCGGCTTCCTGATCCTCGGCCTCGGCCTGTTCAGCCTCGTGATGCGCCTGCGCGGAAAGATGTACGAGACGCGGCTGCTGCACCTGTTCGCGATCGCGATGGGACCGGCCGGCTTCATTGCCGTGCTCGCCGGCTGGATCACCACCGAGACCGGCCGGCAGCCATTCACCGTCTATGGACTGTTGCGAACGGCCGATGCGGTCTCGCCGCTCGCAGCGCCTGCGGTCGGCTCCTCGCTAATCGCCTTCATCATCGTCTATTTCGCCGTGTTCGTCGCCGGCGTGGTCTACATCCTGCGGCTGATGGCGCAGCCGCCGCATCATGGCGAGCAAGGCCCGTCGCATGACCTGCCGGCGCGCGCCGCCGGCATCACGCCGGCCGCAGGCGCTGCAGCGGAGGGCGCACGATGAGCTTCGCCGCCGACCTCGCCACGATCTGGGCCTTCATCATCGCCTTCGCCGTGTTCGTCTATGTCGTGATGGACGGCTTCGATCTCGGCCTCGGCATCCTGTTTCCGCTGTTTCCGCAAAAGTCCGATCGCGATGTGATCATGAACAGCGTGGCGCCAGTGTGGGACGGCAACGAGACCTGGCTGGTGCTCGGCGGCGGCGGCATGATGGCGGCGTTTCCGCTGGCCTATGCGGTGCTGATGCCGGCGCTCTACACGCCTGTCATCGCGATGTTGCTTGGCCTTGTGTTCCGCGGCGTCGCGTTCGAATTCCGCTGGCGGACGCAGAAGGCGCGCAACAAGTGGGATATCGCGTTCGCCGGCGGCTCGCTGCTCGCGGCGCTGGCGCAGGGGATTGCGCTCGGCGCGATCCTGCAAGGCATCCATGTCGAGGGACGGCAATATGCCGGCGGCTGGTGGGACTGGCTGACGCCGTTCAGCATCCTGACCGGCGTGGCGCTGGTGATCGGCTATGCGCTGCTGGGCGCCACCTGGCTTGTGATGAAGACCGAAGGCAACTTGCGCGACCGCGCTTACCATTTGAGTTGGGTGCTTCTGATCGCGATGCTTTGCGCGATCGGCGCCGTCAGCATCGCGACGCCGTTCCTGCACGTGCAGTACACCCATCGCTGGTTCGCCTGGCCGAACATCATCCTGACCGCGCCGGTGCCGATCGCGGTCGCCGCCGTTGCCGTGTTGCTGCTGCGCGCGCTGACCAACAAGTACGACTACCAGCCGTTCTTCCTGTCGCTGGCGCTGTTCGCGCTGTCCTATGCCGGGCTCGGCATCAGCATGTACCCGTATATCGTGCCGCAGAGCATCACGATCTGGCAGGCGGCTGCGCCGGAGAACAGCCAGATCTTCATGCTGGTCGGCGTCGCGGTGCTGATCCCGCTGATCCTCGGCTACACCGGCTGGGCCTACTGGGTGTTCCGCGGCAAGGTGCGGCCCGGACACGGGTACCACTGATGCCGCCGGATCCTGTCCCGCGCCCGCTCGGCCGGCGCCTCCTGTGGTTCGCTGCGCTCTGGCTCGGCGGTGTTGGCACGGTCGCCCTGGTCTCCTTCGCCCTGCGGCTCTGGATCGCGCCGAGATGAGATCGGTCGAGCGGTGACGCGGCGATCCAAAAACGGGAAGCATTACAGCGGGATACCACCTGTGCGTGCCCCAAGCTTGCCATCAAGCTGTCACTGAGATTTGATGTTCGCGCGATTTGAGTGGAGCAGGCAGTTGGCCTGCGCCGAGAAGGGGAGCTTTGCATGACGAAACTTCGCCACCTGCTCTGGATGGTGACCGCCGTGGTCGGTATGGTGCTGTCGACGTCGCAAGGCTTTGCGCAAAGCCGCCCCGACGTCGACGAGCCCGGCCTGGTCCCCGACGAAAACTACCAGCTCGATCCGGAGCGGCAGAAGCAGGTCGTGTACTACCGCACCAACGAGGCGCCGGGCACCATCATCATCTCCACCGCCGAGCGTCATCTTTATCTCGTCCAGGGCAACGGCCGCGCACTGCGCTACGGCATCGGTGTCGGCCGCGAAGGCTTCCAGTGGCAGGGCCTTCTGAGCATCACCCGCAAGGCGGAATGGCCGGACTGGACGCCTCCGCCGGAAATGATCGCACGCCAGCCCTACCTGCCGCGTTTCATGGCGGGCGGCCCCGGCAATCCGCTCGGGGCGCGCGCGATGTATCTCGGCACCACGGTCTACCGCATCCACGGCACCAACCAGCCCGACACGATCGGCACCGCGATCTCCTCGGGCTGCTTCCGCCTCGTCAACGCCGACGTCATGGATTTGTACGGCCGCGTCCCGGTCGGCACCAAGGTGATCGTCCGGCAGAAGCCCCAACTCTAGCCTCCAGCCCGCCTTCATCAGCCCACCCACTTTCCCTCATTGGCGAGATACATCCATGCGTACATTTCGAGGCGGCCTGACGATCGGGCTCGCGATCGCCGTGCTGGTCGCGGCCGCCGCCATCACCTACGAGCGCTACGACACCCGCACGCTGAAGCGCACGCAACGCCGCGGCGAGGTGCTGTGCGGCGTCAACAAGGGCCTGCCGGGCTTCTCGATTCCCGACGACAAGGGCAATTGGACCGGCTTCGATGTCGACTTCTGCCGTGCGGTGGCGTCAGCCATCTTCGACGATCCGTCGAAGGCGAAGTTCGTCCCGCTCGACGCCAGCGAACGCTTCAAGGAGTTGCAGGACCGCAAGGTCGACATCCTCTCCCGCAACTCGACCTGGAGCATGTCGCGCGAGACCAATTACGACCTCTATTTCCCAGCGGTCGCCTACTATGACGGCCAGGGCTTCATGATCCCGCGCGCGCGCAACATCGATTCCGCGCTCGACCTGGACGGCAGCAAGGTCTGCGTGCAGTCCAACACCACGACGCAGCTCAACCTTGCCGACTACTTCCGTGCCAACAACATGAAGTACACGGAGATGAAGTTCGACAAGCTGGACGACGTCGTGAAGGCCTACGACTCCGGCCAGTGCGACACCCTGACGTCGGACGCCTCGCAGCTCTACGCGCTGCGGCTCAACCTTTCCAAGCCGAACGATCAGGTCATTCTGGCCGATATCATCTCAAAGGAGCCGCTGGCGCCGGTGGTGCGGCTGCGCGACGACGACTGGATGATGATCGTGAAATGGACGCTCTACGCCATGATCAACGCCGAGGAGCTCGGCATTACCTCCAAGAACATCGACGAGGCGCTCAAGTCGAAGAAGCCCGAGGTGATGCGGCTGGTCGGCACCGAGGGCAGCTATGGCGAGGATCTCGGCCTGACCAAGGACTGGGCCGTGCGCATCATCCGCCACGTCGGCAACTATGGCGAGGTCTACGACCGCAACGTCGGCAGCGGCTCCAACCTGAAGATCCCGCGTGGCATGAACCAGCTTTGGAACGCCGGCGGCGTCCACTACGCGCCGCCGATCCGGTGACGGCGGTTTAGCCGACGCGCTCTGCCACAGCCTCAACTGTCATCACCCGCGAAAGCGGGTGATCCAGTACGCCGCGGCCTCTCGATTCGAGTGCTGGCGTCTCTGGAATACTGGGTCGCCCGGTCCCGTCTCCGCCAAGGCTTCGACGAGGCTTGCGATTCAGGCACGCCGAAGCTTTAGCGGAGGCGGCAAGCCGGGCGATGACAGCGGGATTTGTGGCGACGCTTTGCGCCGGATCAATACCCCTTGCCGCGCGCCAATTGATCGGCGTGGAAATTGCTGTCGCCGAACAGCTCCTGGCAAACCCGGGCGCGCTTCATGAAGAAGCCGATGTCGAACTGGTCGGTCATGCCCATGCCGCCATGCATCTGCACGCCCTCCTGCACGGCCTGCGTCGCCGTGGTGCCAGCGCGCGCCTTGGCGACCGCGACCGCGGTGCCGGCCTTGTCGATGTCGGCATCGAGCGCCTGCAGCGCCTTCAGGACAGCGGCACGGGTGATCTCGATCTCGATATAAAGTTGGGCAGCCCGGTGCTGCAGCGCCTGGAATTCACCGATCGCCTTGCCGAACTGCTTGCGCTCCTTGAGGTAGGTCACCGTGCGGCCGAACACCTCTTCGCTCAGGCCAACCATTTCGGAGGCGACCGCGCCGCGGCCGACATTGAGCACGCCCTCGAGCAGCCCACTTCCTTGATCGACCTCACCGAGCACGCTGTCGGCATTGACCTCGACATTGTCGAACAAGATGCGCGCCGCATTGTGCGAATCGACCATCGCGGTACGTTCGACCGCGAGACCCTTCGCCTTGGGATCGACCAGGAACAGTGTCAGCCCGTTCTTGTCGCCGGCGGCGCCCGCCGTGCGCGCCGCGACGATCAGCAGATCAGCGGTGTGGCCGTCGACCACGAACGCCTTGTCGCCCGAGAGCTTGAAGCCGTTGCCGGAGCGCGCCGCCTGCAGCTTGGTCTGCAGCGGGCGATGCTTGGCGCCCTCGTCGATGGCGAGCGCAGCGAGCAATGAGCCGTCGGAAATCTTCGGCAGGTGCTGCGCCTTCTGCGCCTCGCTGCCGCCACGCGACAGCGCCGATGCCGCCACCACTGATGTCGCCAGGAACGGCGAGGGCATCAAGGTGCGGCCGATCTCCTCCATCACGATGCCGGCCTCGACGCAGCCGAGCCCGCTGCCGCCGAATTTCTCGGGAACGAGCAGGCCGGAGAAGCCCATCTCGGCAAAGGTCTTCCAGAGCTCGCGGGAGAAGCCGGTGGCATCCTTGGAGTCGCGCAAGCTGCGCAGATGCGACACCGGCGCCTTGTCGCTGATGAGGCCGCGCGCGCTGTCGCGCAGCATGGATTGTTCTTCGGTGAGGACGAGGGCCATTGGTGGATTCCGCTCTAGATATCTTCGATTGATTTTCACTGTTGCCCCTCATGGTGAGGAGGCGCTCTGGCGCCGTCTCGAACCATGAGGCTGATATCGGGGCCTCATCCTTCGAGACGCGCGTTCCGCGCTCCTCAGGATGAGGAATTTGCAATCACGCGCCCGGCAAATCGAGGATGCGCTTGGCGACGATGCCGAGCATCACCTCGCTCGTGCCGCCCTCGATCGAGTTCGCCTTGGTGCGCAGCCAGGCGCGCGGCCGGGCGCCGCCCCTGGAGCGCTCGCTTTCCCACTCCAGCGCGTCGATGCCGCCCGCCGACATCAGGATCTCGTAGCGGCGCTTGTTGAGCTCGGTGCCGTAATATTTCATCGCCGACGAGAACGCCGGATGCGATTGCCCGGCCTTGGCGAGATCGACCGCGCGTTCCGCGGCGGCGGCGAGCGCCGCCTCGTCGACCTCGAAGGTCGCGATCTGGCTGCGCCACTGCGCATCGTCGAGCTTGCCTTGCGCGTCCGCGCCGACGGAATCGGCCGCGATCTGGCCGAGCGGACGGCCGACGCCGCGCTCGCCCATCCCTGAGATCATCGCGCGCTCGTGCTGCAGCAGATACTTGGCGACGGCCCAGCCGCGATTGACCTGCCCCACGACGTGCGACTTCGGCACCCGCACATTGTCGAAGAAGGTTTCGCAGAACGGCGAATAGCCCGAGATCAAGAGGATCGGCTTGGTCGAAACCCCCTTCGACGTCATGTCGAACAGGATGAAGCTGATGCCGTCATGCTTCTTCGCCGCCGGATCGGTGCGGACCAGGCAGAAGATCCAGTCGGCATAGTTGGCGTAGGAGGTCCAGATCTTCTGGCCGTTGATGATGTAGTCGTCGCCGTCGCTCTCGGCGCGGGTCTGCAGCGAGGCGAGATCGGAACCGGCGTTCGGTTCGGAATAGCCCTGGCACCAGCGGATCAGGCCCGCGGTGATGTCAGGCAGATGCTCCTTCTTCTGTTCCTCGGTGCCGTATTTCAGCAGCGCCGGCCCGAGCATGGAGATGCCGAACGAGGTGAGCGGCTGTCGCGCGCCGATTGCCGCCATCTCCTGGCGGACGATCTTGGCTTCCTCGCCGTCGAGGCCGCCGCCGCCATACTCCTTCGGCCAGTGCGGCACGGTCCAGCCCTTGTCGCGCATGCGCTCGAACCAGACGCGCTGCGCTTCGGAGGAGAACTTGGCGTTACGCCCGCCCCAGAACGTATCGCCATCCGACGTCATCGGCTTGCGCATCTCCGGCGGGCAAATCTGCTCCAGCCAGGCGCGGGTCTCACTGCGGAATTTCTCGAGGTCAGCCATGGTGCGTTTCCGGTCAAAATCGACGAATTGAAATCGACCTTAGCCAGCGCCCCATGGAATTCAATATGTCTTGCGAGCGCGGCATGCTCTGCTGTCGCTGGTCACTGCGCCCGATCGGGTGTATGCGCGAGATGGGGTAACGATTGAAAAACAAGAGGAAACGGACATGCGGCTCAAACTCCTTTCGCCTGGCGAAATGAACGCCGCCCAGAAGGAAACCTATGACGAGTCGATCGCCGGCAAGCGCGGGGCCCCGCCGGCGCCGATGATGGCCTGGCTCAATAGCCCGGAGATGGCGCGGCACGCCACGCGCCTTGGCGAGGTGCTGCGCTTCGACACGGTGTTTCCGGCAGAGCTGTCGGAGATCGCGATCCTGGTCACCGCCCGGCACTGGACCGCGCATTACGAGTGGTATGCGCACAAGCGCCTGGCGCTGAAGGGCGGCCTCGATCCGAAGATCATCGAAGACATCCGGGTGCGGCGCGTCCCGACCTTCGATGATCCCAAGGCCAGGATGATCTACGAGCTCGCCAAGTCGCTGCACGAGGGCCACGGCGTGGCCAAGCCGCTGTACGACGAGGCGATCGAACTGCTGAGCCTGCGCGGCGTGGTCGAGATCATCGGGTTGTGCGGCTACTACACCATGGTGTCGATGACGCTGAACACGTTCGAGTTCGAGGTGCCCGGCGGCGAACTGTCGGAGCTGGCGTAAGTCTTCCGCCCGCAACTGAGACGCTTCCGGAAACCTTGGGTTTCCGGATCGACCGCTCTACGATCCGCGGATTCTGACTATATCAGATTGAAGGGCTTCCCGCGGCCGGGAAGCCGCACGCCAGCGGAGCCGGAACGTGTCGCAGACCCCTCCCATCATCGCGGGCACCCGAATCGGGCATGTCCACCTCAAGGTCGCCGACCTCGATCGCGCGCTCAGCTTCTATTGCGGCGTGCTCCGCTTCGAGCTGCAGCAGCGCATGGGCTCCGGCGCCGCCTTCATCTCGGCCGGCGGCTATCACCACCACATCGGCCTCAACACCTGGGAGAGCAAGGGCGGCCATCCGCCGCCGCCCGGAACCACCGGCCTGTTCCACACCGCCATCCTCTATCCGACCCGCGCGGCACTCGCCGACGCGCTGCATCGCGTGCTCACTGCCGGCATTCCACTCGACGGCGCCAGCGATCACGGCGTCAGCCAGGCACTGTACCTGCGCGATCCCGACGAGAACGGCGTCGAGCTCTACTGGGACCGGCCCGAGGCCGAATGGCCGCGCACGGCCGACGGCAAGCTCGCGATGTTCACCAGGCGGCTCGACCTCGAGGATCTCCTGAAGCAGCGCGCGATCTAGGTTCGTGGCCGGCTTCCCCTTCCCCCTGAAAGGAGGAAGGTCGGGATGGGGGTCAGCCGCGAACGATGCTGTTTGAGGAAAGAGCAGATCCGCACCCGCTTTGCTCGGCGAGCAAAGCGACCTCCCCTTTTCAAGGGGAGGTGAAAAGGGGGTTCGGATTACGCGGAGCCTGTCCGCGGGCGCGTGTTCGCGCGACCCGTGGGCTCCCTCCGGGGCTACGGCGCCAACAACGGACGCGCCAGCCAGGCCGCAATGTAGAGTCCGCCGCCGAACACCGCATGCGTCACGAGGCTGTGCAGCCGCGCGGCGGTCGGATCAGGCATCCGGCTCGCGGCGATGCCGGCGCCCATGGCGGGCTGCATCACCAGGAACGGCGCGGCCACGCTGGAATTCCGACGATCAGCGCCGGGGCAAGCGTCGGATAACGCGCCCAATCGAGACCGACGATCGCGAGCAACAGGCCCGCCAAGCCGATCCCGATCAGATAATGCGCGATCCATCCGATCGATCGCTCGCCGGCGATCGCGGCTGAGGCGGCGATCCGGTGGTGACAGACGCGCCCGTGCGCGAGATGACCGAACCAGCGGCCGACCAGCGCATAGTCCAGAGATCGGATACCGAGCAGCCGCGCGCGGATGATCCCCCAGACGTCCATCACGGCCGTAGCCCCCGCCCCGATCAGCACCGCGGCTGTCAATACTCTGCGGCCTCAGCCATGCACGTCATCCGTGATGCCTTCTTGCGTTGTTGCCCGTAGTGATGCTTGCCTGGAGCAAGCGAATGGCTGCACTCTGCCAGTTCAAGTTAACTTGAGGTCAAGGCCGTGAGGGACATCGATAGCGCCGAGCTCGCCCAAATGTCGGGAGTGCGCGCCTCGACCCTGCGCTTCTATGAGGAGAAGGGGCTGATCGCTTCGCATGGACGGCGGGGACTGCGCCGCCTGTTCGACCCGGCCGTGCTGGAGCGGCTGGCGCTGATCGCGCTCGGCCGCGCCGCCGGCTTCTCGCTCGACGAGATCGGGACAATGTTTGCGCCGGATGGCCGGCCACGGATCGATCGCCGCAAGCTGGCTGCCAAGGCGGAGGAGCTCGACCGGACCATTCGCAAGCTCAACGCCATGCGCGACGGCCTGCGCCACGCCGCCGCCTGCCCCGCGCCGAGCCACATGGAATGCCCGACCTTCCGTCGCCTGCTGCGTGTCGCGGCGGCCGGCAAGATCGGCGAGAAGAAGGTCCGGAAATCACGGCAGCGATCGTAGCCCCTGAAAGGCAGGTCTATCGCATATGCCGTCTTGGGCGGCTGCGCACATACTCGGCCTCGTGGTTCGAGACGCGCCGCAAGCGGCGCTCCTCACCATGAGGGTCTACTATTGTGCCGCAAAACAAGACCTTATCCTGAGGAGCCGCGGAGCGGTGTCTCGAAGGATGGCCGCAGGGCGCATTTCTCCCAAATGCGATTGCCCTACCCTGAAAAAGGGGGAAGGTCGGGATGGGGGTCAGCCGCGAGCGACGCTGCATGCGGAGAGAGCGGAGAGAGCAGATCCCCACCCGCTTTGCTCTGGCGAGCAAAGCGACCTCCCCTTTTCAAGGGGAGGTGGAAATTCGCTTCGCTCTATCCGGAGCTAAGTCCTCTTCATCATGATCACAACAGCCGCGATCAGCTCGAGAGCGATGCAGCCATAGAACGGCAACGTGTAGCTGCCGGAAAGGTCGTGCAGCGATCCGATCACGCCCGGGCCGAAGGAATAAGTCACCTGGTTGATGGCTGTGAGCAGGCTGACGAGCACACCGAAGGCCCGCGGATCGAACTCGCGCTGAATGATCAGCGACGGCAGCGTGATCAGGTTGCCGACGGAGAAACCGAACAGCCCGCAGGCCGCGATCTGTGCGACATCGTTGTGCAGATTGATGATGACGAGCAGCGCGACGGCCTGGCTGGCGAAGGACAGCGCCGATGCCAGCCGCTGGTTCAGCCTGTCGATCACGAAGGAGAACGAGACGCGGCCGACCACCGCCATCGCGGTCAACAGCGCGATCGCGATCGTGGCGCGCTCGCGCCCGATCGTCTGATCCAGGAACGCGATCAGGTGGACGATGAAGCCGACCTGCGCAAACAGCACCAGCGCGAATGCAACCGAGACCGACAGGAAGTTGATATCGCGCAGCGCGCGGGCACGGAGCTGCGTGGCCGACGGCGCGTCTGCGGCGGCCAAGGTGACCGCGCGGAGGTGCGCCGGCGGCTGGCCGACGAAGATCAAGGTCACCGGCACCATCACGACGATGAGCAGCGCGCTGGCTGCGATCATTGCGCCGGAAAAGCCGAACGCGCCGATTCCCGCCACCAGCAGCGGTACGCCGACGATGCCGCCGAAGCTCGCGCCGTTGAGCGCGAGGCTGATCGCCATGCCGCGTTTCTTGTCGAACCACAGGCCGAGCGTATAGGTGATGATGGCGAGGCTGGTGCCGGCCCAACCGAAGGCGAGCAAGGCGTCCGCGAGATAGAGCTGCCAGGGCTCGCGCACCTCGCCGATCGCAACTGACGCGGCGGCCATCGCAAGCGTGCCCGCGATCAGGCATTTGCGTGGACCGAACGCCTTGATCGCCTCGCTGACGAAGGCAACGAGCGCCGCGCCGAACAAATAGAAGAACGTGGTGCCCGAGGAGATCAGTGACGCCGGCCAGCCGTGCAGCCGTTGCAGCTCGGCGACATAGACGCTCTGACCGTAGAAGCCGAGACCCCAGCCGAAGGTCGCAAGCAGAAAGCAGACGACGACGATGCGCCAGCCCTCGTAGCGCAGCGAGCTTTCATCGGGCGGGGCGTATGAGGATGCGTCCATCTTGTTGCTCTTGCTTCTCACATCGTCATGACAGGGAATCGCCGGTTGTGACGATGTAAATAGCCATGCGAGGCAATCACTTCGATTCGGATCGAAGTGTCAGCAATTGGCAGCAGGGAACTTCCCACGGGAAGCCACGACGCACATTTCCGCTCATGCCGAAACGCCGGGGTCCAGTATCTCGTCTCCCGCCCGCAATCGCGCCCGGCGCTTTGCGACCGAGGCGAGCGACAGCACGGCGAGCCCGAGCACCACCGGCGGGAAGACCACCATGTTGACGGCATTCCAGCCGTAATGGGCGAGCAACTGGCCGGAGGAGAACGAGCCGATCGCCATCATGCCGAAGACAAGGAAATCGTTGAAGGCTTGCACCTTGTTGCGTTCCTGCGGCCAGTGCGTTTCCAGCACCAGCGCGGAAGCGCCGACGAAAGCGAAATTCCAGCCGAGCCCGAGCACAAACAACGTCGCCCAGAAGTGCGGCGCGGTGATGCCGGACAGCCCAATCATCGCGGCCACCGCTTCGAGAATGAGGCCCAGCGCCACGATCACAGGCGCGCCGAATCGCGCGATCAGGGAGCCGGTGAAGAAGCTCGGTCCGTACATCGCCACGATGTGCCATTGAATGCCGAAATTGGAATCGCTCACCGTGAGCCCGCACATCTTCATGGCGAGCGGCGCCGAGGTCATCACGAGGTTCATCATCGGATAGGCGATCGCGCCGCACAGCGCGGCGGCGATGAAGCGCGGCTGCTTCGCGATCTCGAGCAGCGGACGGCCGCCATGCAGGTCCGCCGCCGCGGGCTTCGGCGCGTCGACGCCGGACAGCACCGCCATCGCAACCAGCGCGACCAGCGCCTGCATCACGAAGGAGAAGGCGAACAGATAGGGCGGCCACACGTCCATGGTCCACTGCACGAGCTGCGGCCCGAGCACGCCGGCGAACACGCCGCCCGCCATCACCCACGACACCGCCTTGGGCCGAAACGCAGAGCTCGCGCCATCGGCCGCGGCGAAGCGATACGATTGCGCCACGGCGCCATAGAGGCCACCGAGGAAGGTCGCGGCGCAGAACAGCCAGAATGACGAATGCAGGATAGCCCAGGCACCGAGCAAGCCGGTGAGCGTGCCGCAACCGGTGCCGATGATGAAGGCAATGCGGCGGCCATAGGCGCGGGAGATCGCCCCGGTCGGCAGCGTGCCCGCGGCAAGCCCGAGCACATACATCGAGAGCGGCACAGTCGCGAGCGAGATGTTAGGTGCCAGCGTGGCGCCGACGATCGAGCCGGTGGCGAAGATCACGGCCGAATTGGCGCCGGTCAGCGCCTGCGCCGCAGCGAGCCGCAATACGTTGCCGCGCGCCCGCGCATCATCGGCCGCCTCGTCCAAAACTGTTACGTCGATCATCGGCATTCCCGCGTCGAAGCCCCGGCGGGAGCCTCCAATCGCCGGCACTATGGAGAGCGGACTCAGGACGATCAACCGACGCAAACAGACGTAGGCCATGCGGGAGACGCACGAGGGATGGCCCCACTCCCATGCCGCGCGACTACAGGCCGACAGATCTATCAGTCCCGTCATCCTGAGGAGCCGCGGAGCGGCGTCTCGAAGGATGCACGGCCCCGCCGTTCAGCGAGTGACGAACCCCTCGCGGAGAAAGCCGGGCCGTCGCCCTTCGAGACGGCCGCGACGCGGCCTCCTCAGGGTGACGGCGAGAACGCTTGTCGTTCGGTGATCAATCACCTATCACGTCCGCTTCTTGCCCGGTCGCCTCTCCGCGCGTAGTGCGCCGGTCTTGTGCACCTTCGATCGCGGCGTGATGGGGGCGCCACGCGGAAATCCGCCGGGCCATTCGAGTGCCAGCGAGCTGGCGAAGCCGAAATAGCTGGAACGGCTCATGCCGAGCTCGGCGGCACGCTTGTCGATCCGCGCGATCAGGCTTTTCGGCAGATAGACATTGACGCGCTCGGACGGATCGGGCGGATCGACGCCGACCATGAAGAACGCGGCGACGTCGGAGCCCTTGGGCGGCACGATCCGCTCGATCGGTGTCGGCTCCGGCAGCGCGCGCCCCTGCTCGACCCAGCCGTCGACCGCCTGGGCCAGTGCATGCTCGGCGCGTTCGATCGCCTCTTCCTGCGATCTGCCTCCGGCCACGCAGCCCGGAAAATCGGGAAACCATGCGCCGAACGCGCCCCGCGGGCCGCGCTCCAGCACAGCCGGATAAAGCCGCCTCTTCATTCTGGCCTCCTCATACCAGCCTCCATCGTGAACATATGCTATTTGACACACTTGTGTGTGTCAAATAACACATTGTCAGACAGGGAGCAGGCCTTGCAGGCCGAGCTTTGCATCAAGATCGAATCGGTTTTAGCCACGCGTTCGGTTCACCTCTCCCCAACGGGGAGAGGTCGATTTGCGGAAGCAAATCGAGTGAGGGGCCGCGGCGCTAACGAGAGACCGTAACCCTCACCCGGCGCTGCGCGCCGACCTCTCCCGAGGGAGAGGTGAAGCACCGCCGCCGCTCCAGTTCAATCTCATCTCATCACGCCTTAGTCCTTGGAAAACACCAGGATCATGTTGCTGGCCGGCATGTCGAACGAGCCAGCCAGCTTCAGCCCGACGCCGTCGGCGAGCTTCTCAAGATCGGCGATATCGCGCACGCCCCATTCCGCGTCGCGCTCGCGCAGGGAGGTGTCGAACACCGCATTGCTGAGCGCGGTGTGCTTGCCGCCGCGCTTGAACGGACCATAGAGGAATAGTTTTCCGCCAGGGCGCAGATGCCTGGCGGCGCCGGCGAACAGCCCCTCGGCGACGCGCCAGGGCGCAATGTGGATCAAGTTGGCACAGAAGATCGCGAGCAGCTTGTCCGGGCCTTTGGCTGCCGATGGCGCCGGCGACCAGGCCGGATCGGACAGGTCGATCGGCTGCGGCGGCTGGATGTTGGCAAGGCCGGCATCCGCGCGCCAGGCCTCGATGCTGCGCAGATGCGCGGCATGAAGATCGCTCGGCCACCAAGTGATGTCGGGCGTCTGACCTGCGAAATAGACGACATGCTGGCCGGTACCGCTGCCGGCTTCCAGCACGTCGCCGGACTGGCCGGCGAGATAGTCCTTCAGGACGGCCCAGATCGGCTGATGGTTGCGATGGAACGCCGCCGCGTCGAGCCGTCCGTCCGCCTCCACCGGCCGGCCATTCTTGCCGAACTCCGCGACATAGCCTGCCACCGCGCTTCTCCCTCAAGTCATCCAACCGTAAGCCGTGCACGTAACACCCGCAAAAAGCGGAACCCCGCTGAGCATGCGCTCTGACCGTCATTCCGAGGTGCGCGCGGAGCTGATCTCCTCCGCAAGACATTAACCCCGCCGCAACGTGTCCATTCTGCGAGTTGCCAGCCGATGGCCTTTGTGCTTTCCACTCTCTATATTGCGATGGGATCATCGAGATTGAAGCCCGGGACACAGCCTTGATCGCCAACTTCTCCAAGCCGGCTCTCGCGCTGGCCCTGCTGGCAGGCGCGGCAGTGGCTGCGCCCGCGCAGGCCCAGTCCGCCCCCGAGGGCCAGAAGCTCGCCTTCGATCGCGGCAAGGGCAACTGCCTGACCTGCCATGTGATCAAGGGCGGCGATCTGCCCGGCACGATCGGCCCCGAGCTGACCGGGCTCAACAAGAAATACAGCCGCGACGAGCTGATAGCGATCGTATCAGACGAGACCAAGCGCAACCCGCTGACCGTGATGCCTCCGTTCGGACGAAACCGGATCCTGACCGAGAAGGAGATCAGCGCGGTGGTGGATTTCCTGCAGACGCTGTGATGCCGCGGCAGTCGCTTTAGGAGTATTTTGGAATGAGTATCACGACCAACGAATTTTCCGGGACGCGCCGCCTGGTGCTGAGGGGCGCCGGTGTCGCCGCGCTGATCGGGCTCGGCGTGATCCCGTTCGGCGGACGGCGGGCGCTCGCAGCCAACTACCCCTATCCCACGGAAGCGTTCAAGCAGAAGAACGAGGCCGACGCGATCAAGGCGCTCTATGGCAGGACCGCCGAGCCGTCCGACAAGGTGAAGATGGATGCGCCGGAGATCGCCGAGAACGGCGCGGTGGTGCCGATCACGGCCACCACGACGCTATCGGACGTCACCTCGATCTCGTTCCTGGTCAGCGAGAATCCGATCGCGCTGGTCGCCTCCTACAAAATTCCGGGAGGCACGCTGCCGAGCGTCGCCAACCGCATCAAGATGGCGAAGACCAGCAACGTGATCGTGATCGTCGAGGCCGGTGGCAAGCTCTACAGCGCCACCAAGGAGGTCAAGGTCACCGTCGGCGGCTGCGGCGGGTAGTAGGCATGATGAGCGTCGATCGAGCCCGCGAACTCGCTGCGCTCCCTCTCCCGCTTGCGGGGGAGGGTCAGGGTGGGGGTATCGCCACGATGGACACTCTTCATTTGGAGAGAGCCCCAACCCGGATCGCATCATTCGATGCGATCCGACCTCCCCCGCAAGCGGGAGAGGTGAAGCGAGCCTGCGGCCAGGCTGTTTCGACAACAGACATCGAGGAATAATCCGATGGCATCGAGCATTCGCGTGCGCGCCACATCGTACGGTGAGACCACCGAAGTGCAGGCGCTGATCCAGCATCCGATGGATTCCGGCTTCGTCAAGGACGCCAAGGGCGAGATCATTCCGCCGCACTTCATCCAGCAGCTCACCTTCGAGCATGCCGGCAAGCCGGTGTTCATCGCCGACTGGGGCGGCGGCGTCTCCAAGGATCCCTATGTCAAGTTCGCCTTCAAGGGCGGCAACAAGGGCGACGATCTGAAGATAAGCTGGGTCGACAACAAGGGCGCGACCGACAGCACCACGGCGAAGATTCAATGACGCGGCGTCTTCCTGTTCATGTCGCAACCGCAGCGCTTGCGCTGGGCGTGCTGGCGCTCGCGCCTTCGGCGCACGCGGCGGACAAGGTCGATCCCGCGGCCGACAAGGCTGCCTTCCAGAACTACTTCACCACCAAATTCCCCAAGCTGAAGCTGGAGGACTTCGTCAACGGTCCCTATTCGATGAATGAGGACCTGCACAAGCAGTGGCAAGAGAAGGAAGAGTTTCCGCCCTACGAGTTCTCGCTCGAGGCCGGCAAGGAGATGTTTTCGAAGCCGTTCAAGAACGGCAAGAGCTACGCCGACTGCTTCCCGAACAAGGGCATCGGCGTGCGCCAGAACTATCCCTATTTCGACGAGAAGGAGGGCAAGGTCATCACGCTCGAGCTCGCGCTCAATCGCTGCCGCGAGGCCAATGGCGAGGCGCCGTTGTCCTATGTGAAGGACGACATGGCGGCGCTCACCGCCTACATGGCCTTCACCTCGCGCGGCAAGCCGATGGACATCAAGATCCCGAACGATCCGCGCGCGCTCGAGGCCTATCGGAAGGGCAAGGAATATTTCTACACCCGCCGCGGCCAACTCAATGTCTCCTGCGCGACCTGCCACGTGCAGAGCCCGGGCGAGCGGATCCGCGCCGAGGTCCTGGCGCCGGCGCTCGGCATCCTGAACGCGATGCCGATCTATCGCTCGGAATGGAGCGGCATGGGCACGACCAGCCGCCGCTTCACGACATGCAACAGCCAGACCCGCGCCGTGCCGCTCAACCCGCAGGACGACGAGTATCGCAACCTCGAATACTATCTGTCCTACGTCAGCAACGGCCTGCCGATCTCAGGTCCCGGAGCGCGGCCATGAGAACGACGACGATCCTCGCAACCGTGCTGCTGATCGCAAACGGCGCGAGCGCCTTCGCTGCATCCGAGGCCGACTACAAGGCAGCCTATGCCGCAGCCGAAGCCGCCAACACGGAAGCGGGCAGCCTGCGCAACCAGTGGACCACCACCGCCGCGACGCTGGCAGCGGCGAAAAAGGCCGCCGATGCCGGCGACTTCGACACCGCGGTCACGCGGGCCAAGGAAGCGGAAGCACTGGCCAAGGCCTCGGTCTTCCAGGCCACCAGCGAGAAGGAACGCTGGAAGGACCTGGAAATTCGCTGACACGAAACAGTTAGGGAGGCATTGGCGAAGGGGTTCCCTCCCCCCTTGCGGGGGAGGGTTAGGGAGAGGGGTGAGCCGCACGGGCAGTGTTCGTGGCTCACCCCTCTCTCCAACTCTCCCCCGCAAGGGGGGAGAGAGCCCTTCCACCGCCCGCGCGGCTTCGAACCAAATGCCGGGAGAGTGATGATCATCCGCCGCCGGGAATTCCTGAAAGCTTCGGCCGCCGCAACGCTGACCGCCGGCCTGCCGGCGCGCCTTGCGCGCAGTGCCGACACGGCCAGCGTCTACGATCTCGAACGCTTCGGCAATGCGCGCATCCTGCACATGACGGATACGCATGCGCAGCTCCGGCCGGTGTTCTTTCGCGAACCCAGCGTCAATCTCGGCGTCGGCGCGATGGCCGGCCAGCCGCCGCATCTGGTCGGCAAGGCTTTTCTCGACCGCTTCGGCATCCGGCCCGACAGCGCCGACGCCTATGCCTTCACCTGCATCGAGTTCGAGAAGGCGGCTGGCCGCTTCGGCAGGCTGGGCGGCTTTGCGCATCTGAAGACGCTGATCGACAAGCTGCGCGCCGATGTCGGCCACGGCCGTTCGATTCTGCTCGACGGCGGCGACCTCTGGCAGGGCACCGGGCTTGCCAACGCCGTGAAGGGTGCCGACATGGTCGAGGCTGCCAATCTGCTCGGCATCGAGGCGATGACCGGCCATTGGGAATTCACCTATGGCGAGCAGGTGCTGCGCGACAATCTCGCCCGCTTCAAGGGCGAGTTCCTGGCGCAGAACGTGTTCCTGACCGAGGAAGCCGCCTTCAACGACGCCAAGGCATTCGACCCGGCCTCGGGACGCGTCTTCAAACCGTCTGTCGTCAGGGAGATCGGCAGCCACCGCATCGCGATTATCGGGCAGGCATTTCCCTATGTGCCGATCGCTCATCCCAGGCGCTTCACGCCGGACTGGACCTTCGGCATCCGCGAAGAGGAGTTGCAGAAGCTCGTCGACTTTCACCGCAACAACGACAAGGTCGAGGCAGTGATCCTGCTGTCGCACAACGGCATGGATGTCGATCTCAAGCTTGCGAGCCGCGTCACCGGCATCGACGTCATTCTCGGCGGTCACACCCATGATGCGATCCCGTTGCCGATCACGGTGACGAATGCCGGCGGCATCACGCTGGTCACCAATGCCGGCTCGAACGGCAAGTTCCTGGGCGTGCTCGATCTCGACCTCGCCAAGGGCAAGGTCGCCAATGTGCGCTACCGGCTGCTGCCGGTGTTCTCGGAGCTGTTGAAGCCGGACCCTGCGATGCAGGGGCTGATCGACCGGGTGCGCGAGCCGTATGTCGGCGAATGGGGCGACAAGCTCGCCGCCGCCGACCGCCTACTGTACCGCCGCGGCAATTTCTCCGGCACGGTCGATCAATTGATCTGCGACGCGATGTTGAACGAGCTCAATGCCGAGATCGCGCTGTCGCCGGGCTTCCGCTGGGGCCTCACCATGCTCGCCGGACAGCCGATGACCATGGAAGACGTGCTGTCGGAAACCGCGATCACCTATCCCGAGACCTACGTCGCGACCATGACCGGCAGCCAGATCAAGGACGTGCTGGAAGACATCTGCGACAATTTGTTCAACGCCGATCCCTATCACCAGCAAGGCGGCGACATGGTCCGCGTCGGCGGCCTCGCCTACACCTGCGCGCCGACGGAAGCCGTCGGCAAGCGCATCTCCGAGCTGAAGCTCGCCAACGGCAAGCATCTCGAAGCCCGCAAGAGCTACAAGGTGGCGGGCTGGGCCTCGGTCAACGAGCAGAAGGGCCCGCCGATCTGGGATGTCGTCGCAAAGCACCTGCGCGCCGGCCGGCCGCCGAACCGCGACGCGCCGGGCGTGACGCTGAAGGGTGTCGACGACAATCCGGGTATCGCCAGGAAGGGACAATGATGCGGCGGGCGATCACCACGATGCTTTGCCTCGCGCTGATCGCCCTTGCGGCACCAGTGGTGCACGCCCAGCAGGAGCCGCCGCTGCAGGACAAGCCGTTTGCCGAGCACAAGATCGTGCTGCAGCTCTCCGACAACGATCCGAAGAAGCAGGGCCTCGTGATCAGCGTCGCCAACAACCTGATGAAGCGCTACGATCCCGACAAGATCGCGATCGAGATCGTCGCCTTCGGCCCCGGCATCGACCTGCTGAAGCCCGACAATCCGAACCGCAAGCTGGTCGAGAGTCTGGTCGCGCAGGGCGTGCGGGTCGATATCTGCCTCAACACCGTCGATACGATCGAGCGCGAGACCGGCAAGCGGCCGGACTACCTCCCCGCCGCCACGCCGGTGCAGGTCGGCGTCGCGCAGATCCTGCGGCTGACCGAGAACGGATACACGCTGGTTCGTCCCTGAAGCCGTCATTGCGAGCCGACGGCTCGCGCGAACGCGCGATGACAGGCTTCCATGCTTTGCCGCAGGTTTCCGGATGGGGATGGATTTGCTTTGAACACACCCTATCTTTGGAATAATCTCCTCTCTGAGACTCGACCTGGAGAATGGGTACGCCGTCATGATCTTTCGCCAGTTGTTCGACAGCGTGTCCGGCACCTATAGCTATCTGCTCGCCAGCCGCGCCGGCGGCGAGGCACTGATCCTGGATCCGGTGCTGGAAAAAGCCGACCGCTACTGCAAGCTGCTGCAGGAACTCGACCTGCGGCTGGTCAAGGCCGTCGACACCCACCTGCACGCCGACCACGTCACCGGTCTCGCCGAGCTGCGGGACCGCACCCAGTGCATCACCATCATGGGCGAGCAGAGCAAGGCCGACGTGGTGTCGATGCGCGTCGCCGACGGCGACAAGGTCACGATCGAGGGCCTCTGCCTCGAGGCGATGTACACACCCGGCCACACCGACGATTCCTATAGCTACCTGATGGGCGACCGCGTCTTCACCGGCGACACGTTGCTGATCCGCGGCACCGGCCGCACCGATTTCCAGAACGGCAGCGCGCGGGAGCAATACGACTCGATCTTCAATCGCCTCTTGAAGCTGCCCGACGAGACGATGGTGTTCCCCGCACACGACTACAAGGGCGATACCGTCTCCACCATCGGCGAGGAGAGGCGCTACAATCCGCGCCTGCAGGTGAAGTCGGTCGACGACTATGTCGAGCTGATGAACAACCTCCATCTGCCGAATCCGAAGATGATGGACGTCGCGGTGCCCGCCAACATGCATGTCGGCCTCCACCAGGACGAACTTGCCAAACAGGGGCTCGCGCTCACCGCGCGCGACGCCATCGCGAGCCTCGGCCGGACTGATATTCTGCTGGTCGATCTGCGCGAGAATGGCGAAAGGGCCAAGCATGGCACCCTTCCCGGCGCGATGCACGCGCCCTACCCCGGGATCTGCGAGAACCTGCAGCCCGGCGGAATGCTGCGCGAGGTCGCGGCCGCCACCGGCCGCCGCGTCGTGTTCTTCTGCGCCTTCGGCGAACGCTCGGCGATGGCGGTGGCCGCCGCGAAGAAGGCGGGACTTGCGAACACCGCCCACATCGAAGGCGGCATCGACGCCTGGAAGAAGGCCGGCGGTCCGGTGATGCACGGGTGATCCCGTAGCCCGGATGGAGCGCAGCGAAATCCGGGACAGGTTGATCTGTGGCCACCAGTGCGGCCCCGGATTTCGCTTCGCTCCATCCGGGCTACAGAGTCAACGCGTCACCCGCTTCAATTCCGCAGTCAACCGCTCCAGCGCGTCGGCGAGCATCACGCCGCCGCATACGGTAAGCCGCTCGGGCAACACGATGCGCTTGCCCGGCGGATAGAAGCGCTCAAGCGCGGGATGCAGCAGGAAGGCACGGCCCTCATCCTCGGCGCGATCGCCGGCTTCCGACACCAGGATGAAATCCGGCCGCAGCTTCACGATCGCCTCCAGCGAGGCAAATCCGCCGGCCTCAAAGCCGAGCTCGCCGGCAACGTTGACCAGTCCGACCTCAGTCAACAATGAGCTGACCAGGCTGTTCTCTCCCGACACCCAGCCGCGCCGCTCCAGCGGCAGCACGCGATAATGATGCGCTGTCACCGCGGCCCGCGCGCGAGCGATCGCGGCATCAAGCCGTGCGATCGCAGCGCTGGCGCGATCCGCATGCTGCGCGACATCGCCCATCTGTCGGATTTGCGACTTCACCTCGTCGAGCGTGCGCGGCACGGTGAACTCGACGAGACGAAGGCCATTGGCCTTCAGCAGCTCGCGCGTCTCGCGCTTGTCGAACCGGCTGACGACGACGACATCCGGCTTCAGCACCAGCACATCCTCGGCCCCGCCAGACAGCACAGGATAGCGCCGCGCCGTGTCGGCCGCCCAGGATTGCCAGGCATCGCGCGCAAACGGGCTGAGACCGAGGATCTGATCCGGATCGGCCAGCGACAGCACGAGCTGGTCGCTGCAGACATTCATCGAGACGACGCGCGGCCCGGCGGCGAGCGAGGTGCTGGGCGAGATTGCCCACAACAGCATCGAGAGTATCGCGATGAGATATCTGGAAGTGAGATAGCCGCCGCGAGAAAACTGCGCCCCCTCTCCCGCTCGCGGGCAGGGCAATCGCATATGGTGTCTGCGGAGGTTGTCCGCGGGCTCCCCTCGCCTCTCCCGCTTGCGGGGGAGGCCGACGCGCGCGCAGCGCGCGGCGGGTGGGGGCTCTTTCCACGAGACGACTCGCGGAGAGAACCCCCACCCCAACCCTCCCCCGCAAGCGGGAGAGGGAGCCGACTGCCGATGCCGTTGCGACTCGAATCTCATATGCGATTGCCCTGCGCTCGCGCGGAGAGGATTGGGGTGGGGGTATCGCTGCAAATCATATCGTGGAGAAAGCCCCCAGGCGCATCGTATCTGGCGATACGATGCGACCTCCCCCGCAAGCGGGAGAGGTGCAGCGAGCTCGCGGATACTTCGGCGCTGCCTATAGACGGACCCGCACATCACACGTCGGCCCAGGGTACGATCACCGCCTCGCGCTGATACTCGGCGCGATAGGCGCTGATCCGGAACACCTCCGCCATCACCGCTTCCGACAGTGCTTCGACAGGCGCGCCCTGCGACGCCAATCGCCCTTCCGAGAGCACCAGCACGTGATCCGCAAAGCGCGCGGCAAGGCCGAGATCGTGCGTCACCACGACGACCAGCACGCCCGCATCAGCGACGCCGCGCAGCCGCTGCATCACGTCGATCTGATGGCGCGGATCGAGCGACGCGGTCGGCTCGTCGGCCAGGATCACGGGCGCCTCCACCGCGAGCACACGGGCCAGCGCGACACGGCTGCGTTCGCCGCCGGAAAGCTCGGTGACGCGGCGGTCGCCGAACGCAATGACATCGACCGCCTGCATCGCCCGCAGCACCGCTGCCATATCGTCGGGCGACAGCCGGGCGGGATCGGTCGCACCGTGCGGATAACGGCCGAGCGCGACGATGTCGCGGGCCGGCAGCGGCCAGTGCACCATGTGCCCCTGCGGCAGATAGGCAAAGCGCCTGGAGCGTTCGCGCAACGACAGCGACGACAGCGCATCGCCGCCGATCCTGATGTCGCCGCGGGAAGGGATCAGCCCGGCCAGCGCACGAAGCAGCGTGGTCTTGCCCGCGCCGTTCGGACCAACCAGCGCCACCAGATGCCCCGACGACAACGACAGCGAGATATCGTGCAGCACATGGCGGCTGCCCAGCGAAGCGTTGAGATGGGTTGCGGACAGCAGGGTCATGCCACGCCTCCCCCGAGCACGCGGCGTTCGCGCATGATCAGATAGAGAAAGAACGGCACACCGATGATCGAGGTCAGTACGCCGACCTTGATGTCGGAGGTCGATGGGATGACGCGCACCGCGATGTCGGCCGCCAGCAGCAGCGCCGAGCCGGCAAGCGCGCTCGGCACCAGGAGCCGCGCCGGATCGTGGCCGATCACCGGTCGCATCAGATGCGGCGCGACCAGGCCGATGAAGCCGATGGTCCCTGTCACCGCGACCGCGCCACCGACGCCGAGCGCGACGCCCGAGATGACGAACAGCCGCAACCGCGCGACGTCGACCCCGAGGCTCTGCGCAGCCTCCTCGCCCACCGTCAGCGCGCGGAAGCTGCTTGCCTGGCTGAGCAGGATGACGGCGCCGGCCACGATGAAGGGCAATGCGATCATGACATGCTGGAAGCTGCGGTCCTCGAGCGAGCCGAGCAACCAGAACGCGGTCTCCAGCGCCACGAACGGATTGCTTGACAGATTCATCACCAGCGCCGTCGCGGCGCCTGCGACGCTGGAGATCGCGAGCCCCGACAGGATCAGGATCAGCAGCCCAGCATTGCGGCCCGCGATCGCAAGCAGGGCGAAGACCGAGCCGAACGCCGCGATGATCGCCGCGACCGGCAGCGCGAACGAGCGCACGTCGGCCAACCCGAGCGCAATCACCAGCACCGCCCCGAAGGCGGCCGCCTGCGGCGCGCCGAACAGCGACGGCGAGGCCAGCGGGTTGCGCAGCAGCCCCTGTAGCGCCGCGCCGGACAATCCCAGAATGCCGCCGATCGCAAACGCCAGGATGGTCCGCGGCAGGCGGATCTCGCGCACGATCACCTGCGCCACATCGCTGCCGCCGCCGAACAGCGCCGCGATCACGGTGAGTGGTGACAGCCGTACCGGCCCAATGCCGAGCGAGATCAGCACCAGCAAGACCACGAGCGCCGTGAGCGCTACGGTCGCACCTAAGCGGCGCCGCGCTGCGACCTCAGCCGCCAAGGCAAAATCCTGCACACTCATCGGATCATGCTCTTACAGCGATCGCCGTGGCAGACAAGCGACACTCGATGAAAACCATAGCCGTCCGGCTGCTGCCCTGGTTCCGCCGGGATTGACTTTGGCCGCCGACCGAACCCTAGTGACCATGACGGTTCTTTCATGAGATGAAAAGGGAATGCGGTACGGGGAAACTGCCCCAAGGCCGCGGCTGCCCCCGCAACTGTAGGCGGTGAATCCTTCGTCACAGGCCACTGGGAATCTCGGTCCTGGGAAGGCGACGAAGGGTAACGACCCGCGAGCCAGGAGACCTGCCGTCAGCCGTGGTCACACGCGACGATGCCGGTCGGGGAGTGCAGGCATTGGCTTCACCTGACGTGCCGTCGTGCAATGGGTGAGACCGGGTTCGCGGTGACGTGCCACTGACGTTACCGAGGTCTCGCCGATGTTGCCGTTCCCTTCAACGCGACTGCGCCGCGCGCTGTTGCTCGCCTCGACAATATCAGCGCCGGCGCTCTGCGCCACAGCCGCGCTGGCGCAGCAGGCGCCGGCCGCGGACGTGCTTCCCCCGATCGAGGTCACCAAGCCCGGCGACCAGAACGTGACGCGCGCCAGGCCGACCAACTCGAACGCGACGCAGACGCCGCACCACCCGGCCCCGGGCAATGCGCCGACCGACAACACGGGAAGCGGAAGCGGATCGAACGCTCCGCCAACGGGCACGGGATCCGGGACCGCCAGTGTCGGGTCCGCGGGCATCGTCGGCGCATCGTCGACGGTGATCACGGCCGACGACATCGCCCATTCGCCGGTGCAGACGCTGCCCGAGATCCTCGCGCAAGTGCCGGGCGTGCAGTTGCAATCGCTCTATGGCGGCCCGAACGGCGCCAAGACCTCGGTCTACCTGCGCGGCTTCGGCGCCTTCGCCTCCGACAATACATTGTTCCTGCTGAACGGCCGTCGTCTCAACGACATCGACAAGGCCGGCTTCGACCTCACCACGATCCCGATCGATTCGATCGAGCTCATCGAGATCACGCGCGGCAACAGCGGCGCCGTGCTCTATGGTGACAACGCAGTCGGCGGCGTCGTCAATATCGTCACCAAGACCGGCGTCGGCGGGCCGCCGGTCTCCATCAAGGCTGAAACCGGCTTCGGCTCGTTCAACCAGCGCATGGCCGCGGTCTCGGCTGCGGTGAATTCCGGTCCGTGGTCGACATCGTTCTACGGCAATGGCATCAAGTCCGACGGCTATCGCGTCAACAATGCGCTCGACCAGCGCAACGGTGTCGGCAACATCAGCTACACCACGCCGGACCTCACCGCGTTACTGACCGTCACCGGCAGCGACCAGAAGCTCGGCCTTCCCGGCGGCCGGATCGTGGATCCGTCGATCGGCGTCAATGAGCTGCTGACCGACCGCAGGGGCGCCGCCACGCCCTACGACTACGCCAATCAGCAGACCGCCAGCGTTACCACCGGCTTCACCAAGACCCTGTTGAACGGCGTCGACCTGATCGTCGACGGCGGCTGGCGGCAGCGGGACACGCAGAGCGGCTTCTTCGGCACGGTGCCGACGCCGAGCTTTGCCTCGACCTACAATGACGCCGCGCTGCAAACGTGGTCGATCACGCCACGCCTCAGCATCAAGAACGCGGTGCTCGGGCTGCCGTCCACGATCCTGACCGGCATCGACTATTATGATTCGACGTTCCGGGAAGCGCGCAGCCAATTCCAGGGATATGCGCCGATCCACACCTACGACATCTCGCAGCGGACGCTTGCGGGCTACTGGCAGCACACCGTCGGGCTACTGCCGACGACTGATTTCTCCTATGGGGCGCGCGTGCAGAACACCACCGTGAATGCAACAGACCGCTACGATCCCACGGCGCCGGGCACGTTCCCCGGCTCTGACATCCAGGCTTCTCCGCTCAACAGCAACGAAACGCAATATGCGCTACATGCCGGCGTCGAGCATCGCTTCACCGACGCCTTCGCGGTGTTTGGACGTGCTGCGCGCGCGTTCCGCACGCCCGATGTCGATGAACGTGTCGCCTCGGGCCCGTCATTCGACCCGGTGACGTTCGCGCCGATCCCGCAGAACTTCCAGCTCAAGACCCAGACCTCGCAAGACGTCGAGGGCGGCGTCCGCGTCAGGACCAACCGTTTCCAGGTGCAGACCAGCGTCTACCTGATGGATCTCGACAACGAGATTCACTTCAACCCGGTGCTGTTCTACAACGTCAATCTCGATCCGACCCGCCGCTACGGCAGCGAGACCAACGCCTCGCTGCGCGTCAGCGACACTGTGACGCTGCGCGGCGGCATGGCCTACACCCGCGCCGTCTTCCGCGAAGGCATCTGGTCCGGCAACGACGTGCCGCTGGTCTCCCGCTATACCGGCAATGTCGGCATCACCTGGAACATCTGGCAGAACTACCTCGTGTTCGACGCTACGCTGCGCGCGTGGAGCTCGCGCATCATGGACAACGACCAGGCCAACAGCCAGAGCCGCATTCCCGGCAATACGACGGCCGACATCAAGCTCAGCGGACAATACGACCGCTTCTTCTGGTCGGTCAGCGTGAACAACCTGTTCAACGCGCTTTACTACGACTATGCCATCGCGAGTTCGTTCACCGCGGGCCGCTTCTCGGCCTATCCGCTGCCAGGCCGGACCTACATGGTGCGGGCCGGAGCGACGTTCTGACCTGCTCCGGCGCGGCGGGCCCTCGGTCCCGTCGCGCCCTCTCCTCGCATTTCAAGCGCATGCCCACTAGGGTAGAATTTCCGGCGACCATCGATTGCGCAGAGAACATGCATGGGCAAAGCGGGAAAGAAGAGCAAGCCACCCACCAAGGCCAGCGAGCCGCCCAAAAAGCCTCCGCCGTCCCCATCGCCGCACGACGACGAATATTACGAGGACGGCGACATCGCCACGCCGAAGCTCGACCGCTACGGCAACGATGATGAGCCGTTGTAGGACGGTCCACGTCGATCCAGACGTCGTCCTGGCGAGGGCCATGACCCATAACCACCACTGTCAATCGTTGATATAGGCTGTGGCCCCCATCTGGCTAGATCAATAGCAATCGGTGGTTATGGGTCCCGGGTCGCGCTTCGCTTGCCCGGGACGACGACTTAGCAAAACCCCTCACTCTCGATCATTCGGATGCTCGCCGCGTCGAGCAGATGCGCGCCGAAGCCGCCGCGCGCCAGCGACGATGCGAACTGCGGCGAGACCAGCAGCAGCGCAGCCGTCATCGCCAGCGGCACTGCGCCGGGCCAATCGAGCCGCATCGGCGTCAGCTCTTCGGTGCTGCCCTGATAGGGGTCCTTGCCCGCGGCGATGCGGCCGCATTCCCTGATGACGTCGCGTCGCGTGCCGTCGCGTGAGGCGCTGCCGAGCAGCGCCTGCAGCGCAAGATGCGTGCGCACGCCAGCCCGGCTCTCGGCAAGCGGCGCCGGCGTCTCGCCGAGCGACAGGCGCAGCAGCAGCTCGACCAGATCGGTGCCGGCGCGATAGGCATTCATCGGCTCGACCAGCCGCGGATTGCAGTCGATCAGAAGCGGAGTGGCACTGTCGAGCGGCATGATGACATCGACCGACAGCGCGCCGTGCCAATTGAGATGCGCGCCGATCGCCTCAAGATAGCCGCGGATCGCCGGCCGGCTTACGCTCTCCTTGACCGCCTCGCCACCGCCGACGCCGGCGCTGACCTGCCGATAGGCATGGAAGCCGAGCAGCTCGCCGCGGCAAAACACCGACTGCGCCTTCTCGGTGGTACCAGTGATGAGGTCCTGCACCAATAGTTCGCCACCAATGTCCCCGCTTGCTTGGAGATCGTAGAGCGCAAGATTGAGATCGCCCACATCACGCACGATCCAGACGCCGCGGCTCGCGGTACCGATCGATGTCTTGACCACGGACGGAAACCGCGTCGCCTCGCGCAGTTCGTCGAGCGAGGCCACGATCCGGGTCGGCGGCTGCGGCAGGCCGAGCCGATTGAGCAGCCGGCTGAAACCCGCCTTGCTGTGCACCGCGCGGTAGCTGGCGAAGTCCGGCAGCGCGAACCCCACGCGCGGCTTTAGTCGGGCCTCGGCCCGCGCGAACAGGAAGCCCTGCTCATGGGTCGGCAGCAGCACGTCGAAATGTTGCGATGCCAACAAACCCTCAACGAAGCGCAGGAAACCGGCCGGATCAGTGCGTAGGCCGGGACAGTGATGGAATTTGCGGACAAAGCGGGAGTAGCGCGCCAGGCACCAGCGGGAGGGGTCGCAGACCTCGACGTGATGGCCGGCCGCGCCCAGGATTGTGACCGCCTCACGGCCAGAGGTGCTGGACCCCTCTGACACGAGCACCCGGAGCGGCGTTCTGGCGTCGATCATGTCCGATCATCGCCGTACCGCCGCACTTTGTCGCCACCTTTAATGCCGCATGTGTCGATCCGGCGCCCGCTCCCGAGGGCAGCCATGCAGCCGCGTTCATGGACAATTATCGGTCAATGTCTATTTTCAGCCCGCCCTGCCGGGCAGTCACACAATGGG